>Ga0222716_10000533_pt1 | contig 32798 bp, 50 predicted proteins | sample C33_13DmetaG_FD_165044 | JGI IMG/M metagenome (GOLD analysis project Ga0222716, IMG submission 165044) | Estuarine water microbial communities from San Francisco Bay, California, United States - C33_13D | ecosystem: Environmental > Aquatic > Marine > Unclassified | place: USA: California... | reverse complement strand
GTAGCGCGTTACCCACGACGGTTAGTCTGTCCCAGTACCTTTTTATCTGCGCGCCGACCTTTTTGCCTGTTGAAACCGCTTTGTAAAGTTATCAGCGAATGATTTACGTGCCACTGCTTGCCCTCGCTCATAGAATGGGAAACGCTTTGGTATTCTCGCATTCTGTTCTTCTAATAGATACAATCTTTTTAATGGATATGGCTTTTTAGTTCTGCGCTCTAATATCATCGGTTGACCATTAACATCTTGTGCAAACACTTTTGGCTTTTGCAATAATGTTCTAGGGGCGTTGCGATTATAGCTGGCTTTGCTTTTAACAACTGGACGGTCTTGTGCTGGAATAGCTAGATACTGACCGCGCACGAACTTAGTGCCGCCCTCTGCTTGATTCACCATATAGTCTTTACCGAATCTATCATAAACCCGCGCAACCAGTTTGCGTTTGTTTGGTGACTTATCAACCCTGAACATCGCTTTAGCAAACGACCTGTTCTTAACAACAAACGATTGAGGGTATGTGCGCTCCACTATTTCTTTTCTTACTGCAAACGCCGCATCGTTAATCGCACGATGCATTGCAAATGGCAGTTGATTGCGTCCTAAACCATCTATTGCTTTAGACAGTGCGCTTGCATTGCTGGTAACATTTATCTGCATTAGTGAACGCTCTCGTCTTCTAAGGTCAACATAAAGACACTGCCACCGCCGATGCCCCTAGCATCGAAAATAACATCAGCGCAAACCGAACAAATGATTTGCGCTGAGTGCTGTTCCACGATTCCGCGTGTAAGTTCCTCGCAATGATGACAGATAACATCTTCTTCAAAAAATTCTACTTCCATATCGCGACAATGACATATCAGGATGGATTGTTCAAGACGTTATGCCCTCGCCCTTGTAAGCATTTAGTAACCATAGGGCTGTCGCTTATCAATGCTTTATCTATCCAACCCCTAGCCATAGATGCCAGCATACGACATTCCGTCAAGTCTCGCTGATATAAATGCGCCTTTTCTTCGCTGGCTCTTAAATCAACAACAGGTTCAAAGTTAGCGCATCCTGTCAATGCTATTGCTATAATTAAATATCTCATATCATTTTCCAATGCGTTTTAAGTGGCTTTTGCTTGCCAACATATTTTGTTGATTTGGTTCTAAAACCTGACCAATCTTGTTTTTCAATTTGTAAAGAACGCCTTTTGATTTCTTTTAATTCTGCTTTAAACTGTTCAACAGTCATTTCTGTAGCTTTCATCTTTTCTCCCATCTATAAAATATATGGTCATCTATCCTGACCACGTAGGTTTTTGTTTGCGCCCAATCGGGCTGAACATACGTTGCATGATAATGCGTCGAACCTTCAACCATATCATCTATGCGCCCTAGCAATACCCCGCCAGCTAAAAGCATAGCGTTCTGCCATGCTTCGCCATCCTTCGGCTGGTCTGACTTTCCGTCACAATACCAACTAAACTGGCATTTATGACGAATGGGCTGGCTAGGATTCCATGAATAAGTCTGCCCTTGCGTTACCACAGAACAAACGTCATCAGGATATCGGCTATCCATAACGCGGTTCATAACCACTTGCGCAACAGCGATTTGACCGATGCTTGGTTGATTCTTTGCTTCGTGATAGATATTCATCGCCAAACATACTAGTGCCGCTTCAAACATCGGTCATCCCTTTCTTAGATTTTTGGCAAAACGTCGTTTGCGTAAACATTCATGTCTGATTTTTTAGAAAGTTTTTTGTCTCTAAAATTGCACCAAGAACGACCAATCATAATTGATTGTTCGCGGATTGAAATCTTTAGTGCTGGGTTGTTTCTTATTTCTGCCATAGCTCGCATTAAAATTTTTTGCGGGGAACGCTGACCGCCGTGGCTATTTATTAGACTTTCAAAAAAAGCAACTATTTGTGCGTTATTACCATTGACTGATGCCCAATAATATAAAGCACCTAAAATTGATTTGCTCAATCCAGTAACTTCATAAACTTGTTTAGCTTTCAGAACTGCTTTCTGCATCAAATCACTATCAATTTTTTCTTCATAATATTCCCGCATGAAATCGTTAGTTAAATATAAAGAATCTGTTTTTGAATCAGACGCACCAGATTCAAATGATAAATATTGCCTTAAACAAGATGCAACTTGAACTGCATTTTTAACATTTAAGATTGTCATAATATCTTTTAAATCGCGCCTCGCGCCAGTATCCATAACCGAAAAGCTATCTGGATGAACGCCGAAAACAACTTGAGATTCAAAAGCGCATTCAGCTTTAACGCACGCGGATAGTCTATTTTGACCGTCCTTTAGCAATCCATCATTTCCAAATATTATAGGCTGACCAGTTAATAACCAGTTATTCATAAGCATATCAGATGCATATTGTTTTATTTTTTCCCTTTTAAATCTTCTGTTATTCACATTAAGATTTTCCAAAATATAATTTGCCATGTTTGGCGTTATATTTAAAACGACGCTATTGGCTGGTGCTAAAGTTTTCATATTTATTAAATCTAATAAATAATCCAAATCATTATTATTTTTCTTTTGTGCAAACATCATTTTTTCTCCTTATTGGTTATTGATTTTGCTGTTGCGATTGCAACACAGTTTGCGCAAGTCACCATTGTCTTACGCAATTCTTTAAATAAAGTTGTCAAACCATATTCCATAGCTTTGGCAATCTTCATGTTTTTTCCATTAACGTGATAAAAATATAACGCGCTAGGATGCTGGTTATAGCCGCATCGCTGGCAACCTTTTGCCAGCTTGTAGCTTGTTAGATGCCGCTGGCGACGTTTAACCCTATCCCTTTTTTTTGCATTAGCCTTACGCCATCTGGCTTGAGTTTTTTCAGCTTTGATGCGGCGGCGTTCAAATAAATATAATTCCACCGCATCCAGCTTTTCTTCTTTCCTCTCAATCATAATCTTTTAACTCCTTAAATAATTTGGGTGCTATAATTCGAGCAACATATTTGCCATCGTGCTTGCCAGACAAGAACGTGTAAAAGTTTCTTCTCAAAGCAGAACTTAGAACCGAATAATCATGTTGGTTAGTAGCAACAAATATATCCGCATCATCCAAATATCTCAAAACTTCACCCCACTTAACTTTGCCATCCAAAGGCTCTCCATTCTTATAAATCATCGTTATCTGCTATAGGACAAATACAAAAACCATTACTACATACATAGTAATAAAAAGCGCGGCTGTTACCAAAAACTCCGCAAAAATCTCATACCATTTCATCTTTTACTCTCCCTCTGGGGCGGCTTACGCCGCATCCCTTTCTTTAGCTTGTTGAAAAAAAAGATTTGCTAATTTTTGGCTTGCTGTCTCTAAAGCTACAAAAGCCTCTCTGCAATCATCGTCAAACTTTGTATTTGGTTTGCTTTGTAACCCTATAATTTGATTTTGCATCGCTTCGATTTTTTTGATGTTTTCTAAGGCGTTTGCCATGTCTTCCATTTTAGTCTCTCCTAATTAAAATGTGGTACACCCCCAGCCTACCACACTATAAATAATAGGGTCAACAACTAATTTAACTTTTTTTAAACTTTTTTTACAAACCCAGTTGTCTAATGACGTCGGGACGCATTCTTCTGTAATAATCGCGCATGGTGTCCGATAGCGCGTCCCATTGTTCCATAGTCAGCATCTTCTTGCCGCCCCCAATAACTGAATCCTTTTTGCTTTGTAACTTTCTTGGATTGTCAGCTTCTTTCCTGACGCAATTCTTAAAGAATGCTTTTAGATTGTGGTATCTTTTGCCGCCATTTTGTTCCGACCATAAATGCAAAGTCTCTAATAGCTGGTGAGGGTCAACGCCTTTTTCTTTAGCATAGTCAATTAATTCATCGTCTAGCTGTAAATCTTCAACCAAATATTTTTTATTTTTATTTATAGGTAATGGTTCTTTCTGGTTAGTGTCGCACTGTGATACCCCAAAAGTCTCAATTTGAGACGTCTCAATATGCGACTTTTCAAATTCCAAGCTATAAATATCGGAATTATTGTAGCGTTTGACGCGGGATATTAGCCCAGCTTCTTCTAGCCATTTTAGCTTTCTGATGACTGTAGCGCGACTTAAACTGGTTGCGTCCATAATCCGTTGCTGGCTGGGAAAGCAATCGCCTGTTGATTCGTTATAATGGTCAGCTAAAACCAGCAGAACCAGCTTTGCAGATGCGTCCTTTATTTTCAGGTCGTACAAGACCGCCGCGACTTTCTTAACGCTCATCGCCAGAGCCGTAACAATATGGACAATCGTCGGGCATTACGTCACCCTCACCCGACATCGGGTTCTGTTGGTACGTCCACCCCTTGCCCTTGCATTTCTGACATGGCTTTGACGACTTCATTAATGACGTATGCGTACCCAGCAATGTCTTTAATCGAATCCAAATGGTTTTGCGTTTTAGATAATCTAGCTTGCTTGACATAAAGCATACAAAGCCCGACCTGAACTGGCGATGGCTCAAAGCCAAGTATGCCAGCCCATCCTTTAGCAATCCTGACATGATTTTCAAGTGGTGAACCATAATCTTTTCCTCTCTGTTCAACGATTTGTGAAATTTCTTCAAAAAACTCATTACTCATTTTCGTTCCTTTTTTATCTTACCAATTTGTCAACAGGGACTAAAACGCCCTTGCTGGCTTTTTTATCGCCGCCAATAACCTGTTTGCAGTGACGCGCAACATCTTTTAAAAATTCTGTCGGGACTATAATAACGCGCTGATTGTCTAAAATAAACGCCCAATAATCGGCTTGTGTTGTTTTTATGCCACTTGGTTTTCCATAGCTTTCATATTCCACGAATATATTGCCAGTTCTGCCAGCTACAAAATCCCGCTTGATTTCTATCTTTTTACCTTTAAGTAAGTTGCCAAGCCAAATTTCTTCTGCTTGTCCTATAGCTAAATCATAAGCGAAATTATCGTTATATTTCATATTTTACCCGCTAGTAAGTCGCATAAATCTTGATAATCTAAAACTGCAAGCGGTTTTTTCCTATCCGAACCGATGACCAATATATCCGCGCCCTCGATGTTGTCATAAATGAACTTAAACCCATTAGCGCGTTTTTTAGCTTCAATTTCCCAAACTGTGCGCCCTACCTTTATATGAACATCATTCTTTATAGAACCCGCCCCAGAAAGCGGAACGCGATAGCTTTCTAGACCATGTTTTTTGGCTATTTCAACAAGTTCACGCTCAAAACGTGACCCTTTTTCTTTTTGTCTATTCGGCATCTGCGCTCCTTTTTTTTTAAAACATGATAAATAATTGTTGAAAAGTCAAATAGTTTAATTGTAAGGTTCTTTATGGAATTATCAATAGAACAAATAGAAGCGGCGTGGAAACGATTTAATCAGCCCTATATTAGCCCTAGCAGATTAACATCTACAGTTAGCAGTTGGCTATTTAAGTACGGCTTATTGACCAGTGAAGAACGTCAAGAATTGCTAGTTGGTTATAACGCGCATTTTGGAACTGCAACCCATACTGGGATTCAAAATATATTATCGGCTGGCGCAGATATAGCTGACGAAATTAAACAGCAACAGATTAATCTGGCTTTCCAAAACGTGCCAGAACCTGATGATGTAACGCTGGCAAAATATAAAGATGATTTGCCCAACGCTATTAATAACGGTGTCCAGATATTAGCAGAAGCTGGTTTTATTGGCGGCTTGCCAGAAGAAAAGATATCGACGCGGATTCCAGATATTCATATTGATGTTATTGGCTATGTTGATTTGGTCGTTCCAGAAACCATGTTTTGCGAAATGAAAACCAAAGCGTCGCGGAAAACAAAAGTGCTGAAATCGGGCGAACAGGGATGGGCAAAAGCTACTTTGCCCAAAAAGCCAGACCATGCCCATTTAATTCAAACTAGCATATATTATCATGCATTAAAGATAACGCCATCTATCTGCTACATATCAGCGGACGATGCAGTGCTTTTCACGGCTTATAACTGCGATGAACTGAAACATGATGCGATGATGCACTATCTTGATGAAGCGCGTCAGCGCGCCTTGTTGCGCCAGAATCTAGTCTGTTTATCTAGCGATGTTAAGTTTCTAGCATCTATCACAGACCCCGATTGGGGTCATAATTACCAATGGAAACTACAACCAGAATATTTAAAAAGGGCGAAACAATTATGGGAAATGTAAATTTAATGCGGTCTTTATCTAAGTTCCGCGCTGAGGCATCAGTTGGCAAGTCGGGTCGCAATCCGATGTTCAAGTCAGAATATACCACGCTTGGCGACGTTTTAAGCGCGCTGGCTGGCGTCCATGAATACGGCTTAACATTTGACCAGTATTTCGACAACGATGCGCTAGTGACCGACGTTATGCATTTAGAAAGCGGTGAATCATTTGCTAGTCGAATAATAATAAAGCCAGAAAAAGATACCCCGCAAGCATTCATGTCTTGCGTCACTTATCTGCGTCGCGCCAGCTTAATGACTATGTTTGGTTTAAATGCTGACGACGATGATGCCAATGGTGCAACAAGTTTTGCTGGTCGCGCTGTCTCTCCTTCAAGCGGCGATAAGCAAAAAGCGGCTGGTGCTGGTTTCCTCCCACCAGTATCAGCCGCACCTAAAGTCACTGATAAAACATTGGCGGATGCTTTGATTGCTTGTGCTAGTGAATCAGAAATAAACGATGTTTATAAACGGCTGTTTTCCAGCAAAAACATCAAACCAACCGACGACCAAATTGAATTATTTAAAATGAAAAAAGAAAAAGTGAAAGGCTTAAAAAATGTCACAATATGATAACACAAATCGCGGGGCGGCGTTTCTTAACAATCGGAAAGAAAAAGACACCCAGCCAGATTATCGCGGCAATCTAAACGTCGATGGTAAAGATTATTGGCTTTCAATCTGGAATGCTAATAGCCCTAAAACTGGCGATTATTTTAGCGTATCTGTTCAGCCAAAAGAAGAACAGCAAGCAGTGCAACCAGCGGTAAATAAGCTAGATGATGAAATTCCATTCTGATTTTGAAGAAATAGCATTAACGCTCGATAGCGATGGCTTGGTTGTCGCTATCGGTCAAAAACTAATTCAAGTGGATTTTAGCCGTCAAGAAAAACACGAATTGGCTATGCATTTGTTAAGGTCGCTAGAGGATGCCGAAAAAAAAGATTAAAGCCCCGATACTACCGCGCTGGGCAACTTGTGTCTGGTGTGAAACACAATTCGACCTAAACGGCTTTGATTATGTTGTAGATGGCGGCGGCAAGTTATTGCACGACAAGTGCTTTCATCAACGATGGAAATTGCGAAATGGTAAAGATTGAAAAAAACATACCGATGCCAAAATTTACGATTTATGGCAAAAGAAGCATCTTGCAGAATATGAAAGTTGGCGATTCAATATTTGTAGAAGATGAACAGGAAAAAGACAGTATTCGCCACGCTATGCGATATCGTGGCTTGAAACCTATGTGCCGCAGACAAGATAATGGCTGGCGTATCTGGCGAATATCAGACGATTAGTCTGGTTTCTTTTTTCCCATGTCCAACCCTAAATTCTTTAGCGCACGTTCACCATACCAGAAGCCCAGCGATAACAGGTTTAACTGCCACAACATTTCCATCGCATCTTTTTCTATATTGCGCGTTAAAAATCCATAAATAAACGCGCCAGCTAATGCATAAGTTAGAACTGGTCTGACAGACCCACGCAATATCTGAATAATTGGATGAACATCTTCGCCGCGACCTTCATAAGCCACTACAAAATCCCTAAAGCTAGATTCAGCGTTTTGCACTTCTAATTCTATTTGTTGGCGCGCTTTTTCTTTAGCTTCGGGGTCTGGTATCATGTCCAGAACTTTTCCCAATGCTGGCTGTAATATTGGCAATAAATTTGCAATCATTTTCCGCACCTACATCGATTTTTACGACGCACCACATCTGCGCGCCATCTATATAAATTAACCGCAGTGTTTAGCCCTATAAGCCCCACTAGCAATGCTTCCCACCATTCAGGCATTAGTAAGACCATATGTTCGGGCGGGGCGTGTTTGCCCCTTCCAGCAAGTCTAAATGCAGAAATCTGGAACTGCCGCTTTGACTAACTCCGATGCCAGTAAAACCAACCATTGTTGCATACCTAATCATCTCATAACAAAGCTGTCCATTGCAAGCCACATCAACCGCTATCCCCATCGTGTGAACGCCACGCGGTCTACCAGCTTCAATCTTCGCCGCCTCAATCGGATGCGTAATATCCCTAAATCCGCTGGTAATGACCATCGGCTTATCAAGCATCTTCCGAACCTCTGACAACTTATCCAGCAATTCAACCTTCACATCAGCTTTTCCCGTGTGCGAACATTTAAATTCATATTCTTTAAAATAGCCGTATTTTAACCAATCAATCATATTTCACCTCTGAAAATAGAAACTGCCTTTTGCCATGATTCAAATTCAATATCGGGCGTGTAAAAAAAACCTCTATCTATTCTATAGCTGATTTTCTTTAAACATTGAACAGACCTAAAAAAACACTTTCTTTCCTCGATTGCAACAAACGCCAGTATGTCAAAATCTTCTTTTGTTGGCATTCTTTTTTTGCCGCCGACCCCGACATTATAACAGAACTGTTTATGGCTGGAATTATTTTTTGCGAACCTAAACGAACTAGCTTTAACTTGTATCCGCAAACTGCCTATATTATCCCACGCTATAATATCTACTTTATCCATCGGCGTATGCGCCGCGCTGAATCCGTCAATCAATAAAATGCTACTTAAAGCTATGTGTTCCCCGATTAAACCTGTTTTCGTTGCGCTGGTCATAGAACCAGAATAATCGCCATGACGACCAATACAACAGCCCCCAGCATAACTGCGCCAAATATTTCTGCATTATGGATAAATTCTTTGCGCGCTTTTAGCTTTGCCGCCCTCGCTTTTTTTTCAGCTTCTTTTGCTTCTGCAATCCGCTTTGCGCGTTCCGCAATAATACCTTCCCAGACCCCCGCCCCAAAACGCATATTTACCAGATTTTTCATTTCGGTCATATGTTCTTGCGCCAGCTTTGCGTTTATGGTTTCTTCTGCAACCGAATTGACGCTGAATGGGTCTTTCTGCGCTTTACTGCGCTTTTTCTGGATATCCTGTTCGCCTTTAAAAAGGCTGTCGATGTGATGCGCTATGTCGCCTATATCATTAGCAGTTGCGATAGCCGACTTAATCCCGTCAACCCCAGCTTTAACTAATGCAATTCCCGCTAATGCTTCTGCAACAACCATCAGACCACCATCGTTATGACAGCTACTGTCGCGCCAATAACTGTTATAGTGCTAATCATAATCAGCCCTTCAAGACGCCACATCCGCTTTTCTAGATTATCTAATTGCAAGCGAATCCCGCGATAGCGTTCAAGACATAATTCTTCATGGGCGTGTAAATCGTCAGACATTAGCTTGCCACATCTTCTGCACGTTTTTTGATTGCGTCTATTACATCTGGCTGTATTACACCAGACCACATTTGCCAGTTCTGTCTCATTATGCGTAAGGGCTTTCGCCTAAAATGCTGGTATCCCAAGCCGCTACTAACTCTGTAATCGTAGTAGCGTTAGCAATAGCAGATGCCGCTGGTGCATCTCTTAATGCTTGCTTGCGTGTAACACTAGCTGTTTTAGCCGCAGAATCATCAGCCTCTAACGCCTTCATATACACAACATCTTCTGCATCTAACAGGGGTATGCGTACCTGACGTATTTTGTCTCTAAATAATTCTTTGGCTGTGTCTAAATCTTCTGTGATAACATCACCAGATAATGACCATGCGTCTCTAAAATTTCTGTTTGCTGGAACGGTAGCTTGTGACGCATCGATTTGGTTACCGTCCTTGTCTCTTATGTATGTAGTCATGCCGCTAATCTCCATGCGTTTCGCCACTGTCTAGTTGTTGGTAATTGTTGCTTAGTACATATTACCATCTTCGGGCGGTTGCCCTCATCCCAGTTCTGCCAAACAGACTGAGGGATGTCCTTCATAATTAAATATTCAATAGCTTCTTCTTCTGTCATAGCTGGCATAGGCTCAGTCTCATGCAGAAGATAGCCTCGTGTATGCTTCTTAAAATCAGGTTGTGCTTCATCCTTAGCTAACTCATGGTACACCCACACTGGTGGTAGTATGCCACCTTGCAATGCACAAGCCATCCAGTTAGGGTCTGCAACTAGGATTTTAGCACACTCATCTACGCTGTCCTCATAGACTACACGGTAGTCTGACTGCACTCCGTCTAGGTTTTCTTTAGCCCAGCATAGTCTGTCAAATAAATGTGTGCCTTTGAAATCAGGTGTCATGCTAAATCTCCTGATATAACAAAGTTGTTTTCCCTGTCTTGTGCCGAGCCAGTGTGGTTTTCAACTCTGACCCCTAAAACGCTGGAGGTGGTAGCGCCAGTGGATACCCTTAAAATAACGCCAGTATTACCGCCAGCAATCCCACCAATTCCACAATTTTCGTATATAGTTCCTGAGAAGGCATTTGTCAGAGTAAAAGCATAAATGCCTGTGCCATTATCTGCTATAGAAGACACATTAAGACTAGCGGTAATAGTCGCGCTAGGAGAGGCAAGTCCATTACAAGCTACCCAAGTTTTTGTAACCCCATCAACAACATAAGTTGTGTCTACTGACCCAGCACTGCTATGTTCGATTGTGTCTGCTATAATCTTTCCAGCCATTATGCTAAGTCTCCTGCAAAAATAATAGTGTTAAGCTGAGTGTCAAAAAAGGAATCGTTAGCGTCAGCAGTATTATAAATATGGTTCATCCTAACATCACCAGTTGTTTGTCCATAAGCATTCCTTGTAGGCGCGATTAGTCCTAAGTTACCCAAATTGGTGCTTGAGCCATCTGATAAACTGCACGTACTAGCAGTAGCATAATTCACGTTTGAGAAAGAATTAGTATAGGAAGATGACGTGTCTCCTGTTGCGTTATCAGTTAAGCTAGAAATATTAAAGCTATCTCTTGCCGCCACTGTTCCTGAGTTATTGTAATTAACCCAAGACTTCGCCAACCCCTGTTGTAAGGATTGCGTAGCCGCACCACCCTCGCTTGTAACTGTAATGTCACCAGTGGAAGTCTTGCCCTTGAGTTCGTCTACGATTATTTCACTCATGCTAAGTCTCCATTAATAGACGCATTTAACCCACCACCAGCCGCAAATCTATTGGTAACAGCACTCACGGCACTACCACCAGTTCTTACAGACCCAGTAAATACGATAGTTGCGGAATCATATTTTATTCCATAACTGACCATAGAACCAGCAGTAGAGCTTTCAATTCTAGCTGAACTTGTAAGGCAATAATCTGTGTCAGAAAAACTATTAGTAAAGTTAAGGGTGTAATCGCCTGTTGCATTGTCTGTTATGCTAGATTGATTAAACGAACCGATAGCAGTTCCACTATCGTGTTTTGTCCACATTTTTACGGCTTCTTGCTTAGTCAGCGTAACAGCACCGCCAGATGTATTCTGTATTGTATCTGCTTTTAATGTACTCATGCTATCACCAAGTTTCCGTTCACTGTTAGCGTTACACCAGTTGCAACCTCTAAGCTGAAGAAGCATCCTGAGTTATCGCCAGTAGCTATTGTTGTGTTTGTATTTAACACCTGTTCATGTGTTCTAAATATATCACCTTTGCCGTTTGTTGTATCGCCAGTGTTTCCGTTCTCACCTTGGAAAAAACCAGCACCACCGCCAGTAATGTCACTTGTAAGCGCAACAGTGCCAGAGGCATCGGGTAATGTAATCGTGCGGTCGGCTGTGGGAGTGGTAGGCGAAATAGTAACAGAATTACTAGCCCCATTAGGGTAATACATCTTCAGATGAGACTGACCTGTTATACCAAAGATAGGCGTGTCATTTACGCTAATACCCCACAAGTTACCAGCGTTATTTGCGCCAGAATCAAGAAGCAACATATGTTGAATAGTGCCACCTTGTTCATTAGTAAAGCGAATAGCATTATCAAACTGAGATGAAAATCCATTAATATTTGCACCAGCCTGAAAGCTAATTTGACCCCACAAATCACCGCTGTTGTTACCAAAGTCTAATGTGCCATCCTCTGAACGAAGAGTGCCACCATTAACAAACAAATCGCCTGACACAGTAAGGTCGCCTGTTACTTCCGCACCAGTTGATGTGGTTTCTAGCTTTTTGCTGTTGTTATGATAAAGTTCTACTGCGCCATCAGCGATTCCCCTTAAATAAGGTTCACCATTAGCACCATCTAAAGTTAAATTAGTTGCTCGTACAAATAAATTTCCTGTTCCTGATTCACTTATTATACTGTGACCAGAACTAGAAATATGATATATCTCTAAATCTTGAGATGCACCTAATCTTATTCTTTCATCATCACCTACATCTACGCCATCAGCAGTAAGCACTCCTGTGATTGTCGCGCCAGTTGAGGTTGTTTCTAGCTTCTTACTGTTGTCATGGTATAGCTCAAACGCACCATCACCAGTTCCTTTAGCTAACACCTCACTTGTTGCAGTTAGAAGCTGTATATCTCCAGTGCTAGTGCCTTTGATAAATAAGTTATTAACACCATCAAAACCTATATATGCATTAACAAGACCCCCATCTTGAGTGAGTTGTAGTAATGCAGTGTCACTTTCATTTACATTATCTGTGTCACCCTCAATAATAAGAACACCATCACCAGCACCGCCTGTTACCTTTGCGCCAGTGGTTGTTGTGGTAAAACGTAATGCATTGTCGTAGTATAACTCTACAGAGCCATCATTGTTAGCAACTATACTTTGCTCACCATACTTACCTTGTATTTTTACATCGCCTGATGTGTCAGCAATAATAAGAGAACCAGTCCCGTTCACAATGTTTGAGTTAGTGCCGTCATGCCAAATCTGTAAATCACTAACAGTACCAAACACCGCTTTGATATCATCGTTAAACGTCAAATTACCACTTGTCTTTGTATCTGCCGCATCACTGCGTAGGAATGATGTGCTATCTAGGCTGTCTAGGGTTTGTGCGTTACCGCCATCCGCGCTTGTGATGTAACCAGCACCATTAGTGAGTTCATTATTGTTTGTTGGTATAGTTGGCGTGTTTGTAAAGTTGTTATAATCTAAGTAATGCGAACCCTCTTGACCATCTAACACATCAGCATCCAGCCCAGATGTTGTTCCATCTACTGTTTTAATTAATGTTAAAATTTGACTTGCTGATTGGTCAGCAGTAGCGTTTGATTCTATATTAGATAACTTTGTTTTTTCTGCATCAGTAAAGGCGTTAGTGTCATCGTTATTTTCATAGGCGGTTTTAATTTCTGAATCAGTCTGGTCGGCAGTTGCATTTGCTTCTATGCCAGTTAGCTTAGTTTGTTGCGCGTCTGTGAACGCATTTGTGTCGGCGTTTGATTCATAAGCAGTCTTAATCTCGCTTGCTGATTGGTCAGCGGTTGCCCCCGCCTCAACGCCATCTAATTTTGTTTTATCAGACGACGACATTAAACCATCTGTTGATGTTGTCGCATTCGTTGGCGTACCAGTCAAATCGGAATATGCGCCACTGGTTGCAACATCATCTAGCCCTAGATTTGTTTTAGCGTTGTTTTGCTGGGTGCTGGTCAGACCTTGCGCGTCAGTATCAACCCGCAATCGATTTGCTAACGAATTTGTGACTGTTGTATTAAAATTGGCATCGTCATTAATAGCCGCCGCAATTTCATTTAGCGTGTCTAGCGTTGATGGTGCGCTATCGACCAACTGCGCTAACTCTTGTTGAACAAATGCCGTTGTAGCTATCTTAGTTGTGCTATCGTCTATTGCCGCTGTTGGTGCTGTTGGCGTACCTGTTAGGGCTGGTGATGCCAATGGTGCTTTTGCATCTAAAGCGGTTTGCAAGCCATCTACGTTGCTAATAACGTGATTGTGACTGTCGTCAGCGACAACAATAGCATCATAAGTGCCAGAAACATCCCCGCCGAAACTAGTGGTCGTGTTTAAAGCGGTGCTTGCTTGCTGATAGTAAGACCCCTCTTGACCGTCTAGCAAGTCAGCATCTAAACCACTTGTCGAGCCATCAACTGTTTTTAAAGCTGTTAATATCTCGCTGGCAGATTGGTCAGCCGTCGCATTAGTTTCAATGCCAGAAAGTTTTGTTTTCTCTGAATCTGTAAATGCGTTTGTGTCACTATTGTTTTCGTATGCAGTTTTAATTTCTGCATCTGTTTGGTCTGCCGTTGCATTCGCCTCGATGCCATCTAACTTGGTATGGTCGGCGTCCGTAAATACGTTGCTATCTGTTGCACTATCAACTAGCGTTCTTATTTCTGAAGCAGTTTGGTCAGCCGTGGCATTGTTTTCGATACCACTTAATTTTGTTTGTTCTGAATCTGTAAAAGCATTAGTGTCAGTGTTGCTTTCATATAATGATTTTATTTCTGAAGCAGATTGGTCAGCCGTCGCACCTGTCTCAATACCAGTTAATTTAGTGCGCTCTGCATTAGTCATTTTTACATGATTAGTGCCATCAGAAATATCGTCTAAATCACCAGATAATTCAGATAATTCATCTTTGCTGGATATCTGACTATCAACATATGCTTTGACTGATTGCTGAGTTGGGATTTTGCTTGCGCTGTCTGAAGCCATATTATCTTCATCAACCACAAATTGCATATTTGTTGTGCTGGTGTCTGTTTCCATAACTGCGCCAGCGGCTTCAACATTTGTTGCGTCTGTTACATCTGCGCCAGTTTCTATGCTATCTAGCTTGCTTTTATCACTAGATGACATTAATCCCGCGCTAGTAGTTGTTGCAGTATTTACAACCCTAACGTCAACAACTTGAACATTTTCATCGTCTACTGTAACCGCGTTAGATGTTTCTGTGATTGTTACAGTTGTCATCGCGTTACCTCTTTTCTGACTGTAAATGCGCCAGCTATTATTTTAGTCACAACCGCCCCGCTGACCATCTCTAAGTCATAAACCCCAGTTATAGGGTCTAGTGCCGCTGTGTCTGTCGCAGAAATAGTAAGCGTTACAGTGCCATCAGAACCACCCAAAGTTATACGTCCATTTTCTGTTGTTAATTCTATTACTGTTTTTGGTTCATCGGCAGTGCGTCGCAAATGCATTCTTGCTGTATAAGATGACAAATCTATTAAACCGCCATTAGCATCTTTCCAAGTTATTAATCTCGTAAAAGTTGAGCCTTGTTCAATAATAAAATCGTATGCGCCAGCCGTCATCAGAAACCTACCCAACTATCATCGTCAATTTTCATTAAAGTTATTACATCCCCAGCCCCAGCGGTTGATGCAGACCTGTTGTTTGTTAAAGTTACCCCAGTGTCACCAGCAACTGTCACCGCGCCCGAACCTAACTGGCAAATATAAACTTTTGTACCAATAGATAATTCTACTGTAGCGTTTGTTGGTAAAGTAACCGAAATCGCGCTAGAATTGTTGAATGTTATAAAATTATTTGCGTCAGTAAGGTCTAGCGTATAAGTTGTCCCAGTTTCGTTTTGCACTCCGTAATAATGCGGTTCACTTTCTATTTGCTGAAATAACTGATTTTTTGACAATTTTTTTGTTTGTGTCGCACTTGTATCTACTACTAGAAAAACATCATCGTCAGCTAATTCGCCGCCTGTTATTGATGTTAATTCTGATATCTTTTTTTCTGCCATCTTACCACATCCAAAGTTCTACATAACCATCTTGACCATCTTCGGCAGATGAACCACCAGCACCGCCAGCACCTATTGACAAAGTCAAAACCTCACCACCTAAATCACCAGTTACATATTTTACGACCAAATTTGCTGGCTTGCCATCGAAAGCGGCGACGTCCCAGTTATCTTGGTCAGCAAAGCCACCTATTGCACCGCCGCCACGATGCGTAAAATCCCCGCCAACATCTGTTGTGTTAATTGGGCGCAAACTGTTTCCTGAGTTAATACCACCGCGACCATGTTTTGCAGTTATAGCTATTGATAATGCAGTGCAAGTGACTGTGGTATCTGCGCCATCAGAACCAGTATATGCGGAATTTCCAGAATAAACGCGCCTTGCACCACCACCGCCGCCGCCTGACGCTTTTATCAAAATAGCAGATGTCCCCGCTGGTAAAGTGTAGCTAGTATCTGCTGGGTCTAATCTTATAATGTCAGATGGATATGATGGATTAGTTGCTATCGCTTGTTTTGTTCTAAGCGGCGTCATTAGTTCTGTGTTATTTGTTCCAGCTTCAGCGGTAGCTTGAGATGCCACTTGCAAATCAATTATTTTAGTCCCAGATGAATTAAAGATATCTATGCCAGCCGCTGTTGCCGCCGTTATGCTATTTGTAATATGCTTAATTCTGCTATTGGTCACATCCATTTCAGCAACAATAATCCACGCCGCATCGTTTTCATCGCGTATCTTTAAATAATTATTAGCTGTATCAACCCACCACATATTCGCAAAAGTATCTGCTGGTTCGGTTGCGCTATTATTGTTAGATACAATAGCTGATAAAGCATTGTTTAAATCTGACCGAAATTGCGGGGTAGTTTGGTCATCAATTACGTAATCATGGGTCGCCATTAGTTATAACTCACTTTAGCTGTTAGCGTGTCAACGGCTGGTGTGACATCATCGGAATCGCTGTTTAATTCTATCTTAAATTTGAAAGCGCGTCCACTAAAGTCACCAGCTTTAAATCTTTTGAAATCTGACCAAGTTGGCGTTCCGCTGGGGTCGTCATCCGTCGTTGCAATATACATCAAAACGTCTGTATCTGCAAAACTACTGCCGCCAGATAAATCGTCAAAATTACCAGCCAGCGAATCAAAGTTGCCTGTTAGCGTATCAAACGTAACTGTTGCCGCATCATTTATTCGCACTACCTCAATATTCATCGTAGCCCTAACAAGCCTAACCGCGCCAGTGTCTATATAATTACTAAATTCATAGGTTGCTGTTGACGGTGCAGATGATGGGTCGGTAATTCTAAGCTGGTTAGAAACCACCGAACAACCTGTTTTAGTTCCAGAAAATGCAGTGGCTTCAGCTTGCGTTAAATTATTAGTAAAAACCGCTAAATCTTCAGCGCGAATAACAACAGTAGAAGCGGCGACACTTTGGTTGCCTGACTTATCATACGCTTTAATAAGATAAGTGCCTGACCGCGCTGGCACTGTCACGCTGTTCGCTGGTCGTGCTACTTTATCAATCGCCGTTGTAGCATTGGCAAACGTCGCGCCTGATTCCTGTTGTGCGTATCTCAAACGATAAAAAGATAAATCTAAATCTGGCACTGCGTCCCATTCTAAAACAATCCCACCAGAATTAACATCGAATCTGAAATTTGCAACATTGGCTGGCGGGTCTGCTAAACCCTGAACCGCAAAATCTAATCTGGTTGTGAAATCGCCTTTTAAACCAAATGTATTTATAGCCCTTGCGCGGATATCATAATTTGCATCTTCCAAATCTATAATCTCAAAAACGCCTAATTCACCGAATCCGCTAGAAATATAATTTGTGTCTGTTGTTTTTTTATATTGAACTTCTACCAAGTCAACGCGCTCTGGTGAATCACTGGTTACATCAACGGTAACGACGTTTGTTAAATCTTCATTAATAATTCTGGTCGTCGGCGATAATGATATGCCGACGGATGGGACGTCAAATGGGTCTGGTAAAACTGTATTATTTTGTTCAAATGCGGCTTCTTCTGCATTCCAATCAAAAACCGCGCTTGATATTTCGCGCAATGTCATGTCAACAAGCAAATCACCCTCGCTTGATGGCTTAAAAGACCATTCCGAAACCTCGAACGGCTTGCTAGAAAAACCCATGCGCGTATTAGTAAGCGATACAATATCACCGACTTGAACTTGCAATGCTTTCAACCCAAATGAACCTGATAAAGTTAGCTGTTCACGATTGCGATATAAAGCTATCTTAGCAATCCGTTGCGCCATCGCCGCCGTATCAGTAAAAGTCAAATCTAAATCAACTGCGCTTTCTTCACCGCCGTCAACAGTTATAAACGCCGATGATTTAATTTCTGGGAAGTCGCTGACCTGATAATTACTTTCCGCGCCCCTAAACTTGCCACGCACTATATTAAAATTATCGCGCCGACTATGCCGCGTTTGTATAGCTAAACCGCTACGCAAATCATCTTCATCAAATGATATTGCTGGCGTTGTATATTCTGCCGCCTTCACCCGCCATTTGCCTTGCGCGTACCATAAGATACCGCCCATTGAACGCAATAAACCATCGATAATATCTTTTGGCTGTTGCCCTAGCGAAAAACTGCCGTTGCAAGTATATCTCGACTGCGTACCGCCAACCGCCAGCGTTACACTTTCATCGCAGACGTTTATGGCTGTCCCAAAACTTGTATCGTCTATATCCCCGCTTGCCACATTTAAGCCATAATTACTGACCAGATAATCGCGCAAGCATAAAGCGGCATTAGCTGACCAAGCTGTTGTCGATGTGTTTGGATTAAATATTTTTTTTCCCTTGACCAGCGCGGTTACTTGCGGCTCACCATTTGGAAACGCATCGCCGTTAAATTGCAATCGCAAATAAATATAAGCTATTCCGCGCAGTCTATGGTCTGCCGTCCATTTACCATTAGATTCGGAAATCAAAGTTGCGTCTGCTACTTGGTCAGATTCGCCCAGATGCTTAATAACGCGAACATAGCCAACATATTTAGCTGGGGCGGTTGCATTCCCAGAACCATCCAGCGTCAATGCTTCATCGTTCAAATATATCGTTGAAATTTCTTCGACTTCATGCCCAGCAAACGCAATAACCGAATGCAGATATTTATTATTATCTGTTGTTTCTTTATAGACTATAACGCCGCCTATTCTTGTTTGACCATAAATTACCGCTTGGTCTGCCGCCGATGATATACCGCTGACCTGATAGCCAGATATACCAGCCCCAGCAATGCCTTGGCTTTTTGGCTTTGGCGTCAACGCGTTTAAAGCTAAACCTAGTGTCGCAGAAACCAGAAAAGACTTTGCAAAAAACGTAAACGCCCCGCCAGCGATAGCCGCAAAACTACCAGCCGCCGCCGCCGCGCCATAAGTAGCAGACGCCGCACTAACTGCCGCCCCGATAGTGATGGGGTCAGCTTGCACCGCACTCGCCGTTAAGATGCCCATCGATGCTAAAAATGTTCCAGATAGTAATTTTTTCACGATACCAGCCATTCTATATCATCGCTTTGCGGCTTTACAAATTCCAAACCATCATAGCCAACAAACGCAAACCATTTGCCTAACGAAACGCCCAAATAAAGCCCTGTCGCGCCGCCTTCTGACCTTCTGCCTATAATACTGTATCTGTTAGCAATACTGCTATTGGTGCGCTTTAAACGGCTATCAATGGCATCAACCAAATCTTTAAAGCCAGTTTGTTTTAGCTTCTTTTTGTAATTGTAAAAACAGCCATATGCGGTTGTGTGTTTGCCATACCAATCTTCAAAAATCTTTTTACTAGTTCTGCATTCGACAATATTATCCGCAAACCGCAAGCAATCATGTTTGCCCCACTCAAACGGTCGATGCTTGACTGAAAAGATATATTCATCTGTTTTTGACATCCAATCAGTCATTTACGCCCCCAGCTAAACACTTTATCTTGCAAATCTTCAACAAATTCAAACCCCTTGTCGGCTGGATATCTGGCTTTGTGCGATTGGTCTGTATATCTAAAAATTCTGGGACGTTCCAAATCAATCAACTTGCTTTCAACAGTCAGCGCAATAGTGCTAGTTTCTGCGCCCTCGTCGATATTCATGGTATCAATATATCCAGAAAATATTTCTGACATACCAAGCCCATCATCTTGCGTTAGTCGTATTCTTAACCCGCCCTCTGTAGTAATATCATCAGTATTTTCAGCATCTAGCAAATCAACGCTAACATCTTTTGCCCCGAAAAATATGCGGCATTCACGCCCCTGAAACGGCTCTGAAATAGCCAGTGATAATAAATCCGATGGAATACCCGACAATGTTATAACCGCGCCCTTTGCGGCTATTTCGGCTGTCTCGCCTATGTCGGATATTTGTAGCATCTTGCCAGTGCCAGTATAGGTCACGCCGTCTAGATTCATATCGCCCAGACCAGACCAGAAATTCAGCGTTTGCGTGTCAAAAAAAACACGAACCGCAAAAAATGGTTCTATCTTTGCGGCTGTCGTTAGTGCTGATAATCCTGAGATTAAATCGCGGCTCATGTTAGAACCTCGATTGCTGAAAATGTTATGCCATAAAAAGATGCGTTATTTATCGACCAGTTTGTTTGCGGGTTTGCAAGCCTAAATAATCCCTTGGCATTGCTTACAATAACAGTCGCGTCATCGGCTGGTGAACTCCGCAAATTTGGATAAATATCTATTGTAGCATTACCGCCAGCGGTTGAATCAACATCAGCCAAAATCTTGTATAACTGCGTCCCTGTCCCTGAACCTAATTGGATATAATCACCAGCTTTTAAATAGCCTGTTGCGCTTGCTGGTAAGCCATCTATTGATAGAGTTGCGCCTGTTTGACTACCGCCATTGACAAGCGGCGTCCCAGCGTTAGTGGATGCTGAACCTTGCGGCGTAGCGCAGTTAGGGTCGCCCATTAGGAAAGTGCCGATTTGACCTTTTAGCGATATTAAAAAAGATATCCAGACTTCAGCGTCTGCTCGTTTCATCGGCGGCAAGGTCACATTTGCGCCAAATCTTTGCCCAGAAAAAGCCACGACCTGTTGCTTAAAACTAAACGGCGATTGACTGATTGCAACTGCGTTTAACGCTTCTAATTCAACAGATGAGATGCCTGTTTGTGTTGGCAATGTAAGCGGATATGTAATTGTCATAATGTATCACCCAAATGCCGCACTAAATGAACCACCACGCCGTCTAGCATCCATAACCGCCGCTTTTGTAGCTTCAGAAATCTGCGGCATAAGCTGGCTTATTTCTGCGCGTACTGTTTGCTGAACGCCTGTTGAAACGTTAATAGTCTGATTGATTATAACACCATTGCCGCCGCCTAGTCTATCATTCGGAACTATCGCGCCTGACTGATTTGGCACGAACATTTCTGCCCCGCGCTCACCGACCATATATGGCTTTCCAGCTTGAACCGCCCCGCCGATGGCTTTTCCGCCGCCACCCATACCGCCGCCGACAGGATTAAAGAAACCGCTGATAGCTGTGTTTAATGGCTGAGTAATGTTCTGCTGAACTTGCATTCTAATAATATCGCGAATAATAGACCGCGCCATATCTGCGAACGCGTCTTTAGCCGACCTTGTGCCAGATATCAAATCAACCATCGCATCTTCTAATGACCTAACGCCGCGTTGCGCTACGTCTTGCATAGTCAGACCAAATTTTTCGACTGCTTTTGTGACCTCTTTAACCTCGAACTTTACCGCTGGCAAATCATCTAGCGCAAAATCTGGCAACAAACCTTCGTCAAAAACCTTCATGCCTTTAACGTGTCCCATATTAACGACGTTAAATGCTATGGCTTCTGTAGCTTTTTCGACCTTTTCTGCCTCGACTGAGGTTGCTTTAACGCTTTCCCTCAACGCATCGAAACCTGTTGCACTAGGAATCAAAGTCGGGGCAATAGCTTCAGAACGCATTTTCATTTGTTCTAAATTAGCTATGACGCGGTTTATTGCCTCACTCATTACATTGAATGGCTTTACAAGACCTGTTTCATCTTTTCCTAAATCATCAGCTAAAGCCTGTAATGATTTTAATTCATCAACAGACATATTTTTTATTTCGCCGCTTAATGCTTTGAAATTGCCGCCAGCGTTTTTTAATGACAATGATAAATGGTTATAATTAGCCGATAATTGCCTTGTTAATGGTGCTTCAAAAGAAAACAAATCCTGAAACTTTATTAACTGCGATGAAATTCTGGCGACTAGCTGGCTGACACTATTAAACGTATTAATAAAGGCATTTGTGATTGCTTCTGCCGCGTCTATCATTTTAAGCGCAATATTCTGACCTAGCCCAGCCATCCCGCCTTCGGTATCTTCAGCGGCTTTAAGTAGTTTCCCGCGCAATGCATCCGCAAGCGTTGTTATTGCTGGCGATAAAGCTGTTACAGTTGTATCCCGCAACCCCTTAAACGCCATCTGCAATCTAAATATAGCGTCATTCGCATCTTCGACATTTCTGCCGCCAAGTGTTGATAAAGTCAGACCAAACTGTTCTGCCTCTTTTGATATTCTGGCAATGCCTTCAGAACCTTCTTCTAGCACCAGCAATAATTCAGAAGCCCTACCGCCAAACAAATCTTGCGCTATTGCAGAACGTGTTGCGCTATTTTCTACGTCTAGCAATCTGTCCGAAATAAGTTCTAAGACCTTAAACTGGTCGCCCATAACGCCGCTTAATTCTTCTGCGCTTATACCTAACGCGCCAAATGCATCAACAGCCGTTCCAGTTCCTTTTTCTACAAAATCAAACATTCCAGCGTTTAAGGTTCTAACGCCTCGCGCCAATGTTTCTAGTTCTACGCCTGACAGCCCCGCCGCTAGTTCTAATTTTCGCAAATCATTAGTCGCTATGCCCAGCGTTCGGGATAGCTTGCTGATTCTATCGATGCCATCTAATGATTTTTTGACTAGCAGACCTAAACCGCCAATGCCAACCGCCGCAACAATGCTTGCCCTGAAGCTAAACATGGCTTTAGTAACCGCTGATAAACTACGCTTAACAGTTGCAAACGCCTTTTGCGTTTTATCGATGGCGGCTATTCTAATATTAAGTTTTTGGTCTGCCATCTTCTATAACCTTAAAATATGCGAACCATTCATTCAGTTCTGATAAAGTAAGCTGTTCAATTTCTGGCTGGGTCTTATGCAACCGATTCGCTAGTGCCAGAACATTCATTCTAAACGAATCGTTTTTTAGTTTTTTTCAATTTCTTCAATACTATCAACATCGCCGAACATATTGCCAGCCACGCTTGCTATTTCAGATAAATTAAAAGTCATTAAAACAGGTTTATCTTCTAGCGTGAACGCCTTGTTCCCATCTTGCAATTCAGCTTTTTGAATAATTAAATCAACCATCGCATCCATAGTTTGATTATTTAAAAAATCTTTATGCTTGCGCTGTAGCTTGTGAATATCGCCAGCCGTTATGTCTGAAACATATAAAAGCAATGGCGCGCCATCTTCACCCCATTCAGGGACTTCAATAACGCGCCTTGGCTTCGCATCCAGACGGCTTTTTATCGTCTTTGCTAATGACATTATGCAACAGTACCTTCAGTTAGTGCGCCTGTTCCTTGAAATGTTAGAGATGCCTCAACCATTCCATCAAACGCGGCTGTGATTGTTCTACCTGTTACTAATATTGCCCCAGATAGTTGATGGTCGCCAGTTGTGTCGCCTTCCATTTGCACGTTAATCGTGCCAGTGTCGCCGACTTGAACATCTAATTGACCAGCATCAGCTTCATCAAAATAAACGTCCATAGACCCGCTAAATGATTTTAAAGATGCTACATAGGTTCTGTCTGCATCACCCATGCTTGAATCTTCTATCGTGTCCATAGTTTGTTCGATTGAATAACTTCGTATTTCACCGATGGTATTGCTTCCAATCTTAACAATCCCATCTTTACCAGCAAAAGTCGCCATGTTGTTTCCTTTCTACGCGGCTGTTTCTACATCATTTTCGGCTGTCCGATAGGTTGCCGATATTGTGAAGCGACCAATCGCGACGGTTTGCTCACCATCGCCACTAAAATCAGCTTCAAACCCAACGGTCTGCAAGTCTTTTGTCAAACCGCCAAGAGTTACATCTGCGGCAATGGCTTCCTCAACCTCAACCGCAATCGTGTCTAAAGTATTATCATAATTAGCAGTCCCTTGACAGTATGCTTCTACGTTGATTTCTAAAACGCGCATAGTGCTTCTGGGCAGTGTTATTGTGTCAAATTCTGTTGTTTCTGATTTAGTGTAGATTAATAGTGCTGGTAATTTACCAGATTCAAAAGGGAATACCCGACTTTGAAAAACATTAGAACCAGTCGTTGTCAAACCAGTTAAAGCTGTTTTAACAGCATCACGAATTTGTTTTCTGACGTGCGCCATTATTGTTTTTCCATAACAAGTGTGGTCATACCAGTGCCATCATCTTGCACTATTTGAACCGTGTAATTTGTACTATTAACCCTTAATTTATCGCCTTGTGTTGCAGTTGACACGTCTGATGTTCTGCATAAAAATCTAGGTTGCTGTAGCGCAAACCCTACCCCGCCACCAGCATCGACCTCAACAAAATCGTTATCAAAAATTCCTGTAATATCGCGTTCAAATGAGTTTTGCGGCGTAAATTTAGCCGCAATTCCAAAATCATCAACGCTTAAAAAAACAGCGCGGTCAATGTCAGATTCAACGCCCATTATTCACTTTCTGGTGTTACTAATTCTTTTATAGCGCGGTCAGATTTCTTTTTAGATTCTGCTTTGACTTTTGTAGCATATCCGCGCTGGATTAATTTTTCTGCAATTTCATTATTAACATCATGCTGTTCGCCAGCAAACATATTGCCAGCAGTACCAGTGTAACATTTCTCTAAGATTTGTATTTTCATTTCATTTCCTTGATGTTTCAGGGCGGCGATCGCCGCCCCTCAACAATGTTAAATTAAGCTGTTGAAACTTCGTCAGTGATTGCGAATGATTCCGCATTTCTGACAGCAACATCGACCTCTTGATGAACATTAATTGTAACGTCACCAGATGCAGATGCTGTGTAAGGGTCAACAAGAATTGATGGCGCACCAAATAGACCAACCATCAACTGTGAGAAATCACCAAATATTAATGCTGACGCATCAGAACCGCCATCACCTGAATCTAGGTTTGATGGAACATTTGTTGTGAACTCTGCACGATACCCATAAATGTTATTCCACGGGTCGTTTAACAACATGATTGAATCGGTTGTTGCAACCTTTACAGTATTAGCTAGTTTTGCTTTTACCTTCGGGTTAGACAACCAACCAAGCGCGGCTTGATTAGTTATGCCATTTGCATCTTCAACGGTTTTAACTATATCAGTAATATCTGCCCATGTTAATGCCGCTACATCAGTTCCAGCAGAAATATCCACGTTTCCAATGTTGCTTGTGTTTAGCAAGCCTGTTGGCTGACCTGAAGAACCTGAACCCTGAATTGCATAATATTCAATCGCATCAGCAAGTGAACGTAGCAAGTCATTTTGAACAACCTGTTCAATTGATGGCACTGATTCAAGCATCAACAAACGTGACATTGTAGCTTTTGCGCCTAGTGTTCTAGGCTGTAAAGTTACAGATGCATCTGTTTGTGATTGGTCTGAAACGTCGCCAGCTTCTTCAACAAATGCGGCAGTTGCACCAGCAGAAAACTTTGGTATTCTGACGCGATTTGTTAAACCTGACATATAAGTAACGCCTAGACCTGACATGATTTGCCTTGCTCTTAACGCCTCAATGAACAAGTCGCCACGCTGAATTGTTGGAACAAAAGCATCTGTTACATTTTCACCAGAAATTGCGCCAGTAGCGGCTGTTGTCATAACACCAGAACGTGAACCCCATGCAAAATCTGGCACGTAAATTCCGCGACCCTCTTTTCCAGTGTTTTTCACAATTTCCTGATGCATTTCCTGTTCTAGCTTTGCGCTAGACCAATCTTGCGTCACTTGCGCCCTCAACATTTTAGCTAGGCTGTAAGCGCGCTGTTCTTTAACTGGTGCGTCTACAACACTCGCTGGTGTTTCTAGTGGCTGGTTGCCGATTGATTCTAGCAATTCACCGCGAAAATCATCTATTGACAATCCGCGACCAAGTGCATCTTCACCTAAATCAGCCTTGTTATGTTTGCGCGCAAGGGTCATTATGTCCTTTGCATTGCGCTGGGCAGTCTTGGCGGCTTCCGCTTTAACTGCCTCTAAATCGATATTTTCTGACATTTCAGATTTCCTTTCGATTGGAGTTGATATTAAAGTTTCGGAAAGCGAACGTCCGACCCCAACCTGACTGGACTGGTCTGCTGGAAGTGGAACAAAACTAATTTCCATTGGCGTAGTAGCAACCCGATAATAATCTTCTGGGTCGTTTTCACGCTCAACGCGGCTATCTATGCGATAACCAACGCTGATATTTTGCCGAATGCCATCGGCAACATCGTCAAACACTTCTGAAGCGCGCTCACCTTTTCCAAAGCGAACCCTAGCGCGTAGTCTACGAGCATTTTCATCCAGTTCAACAGATTCAACCACCCCGATTTGCTGTTCCATGTCGTGATTTAGCAATAATGGCGCACGACCTGAATTTAAAAAATCAAGGTTCATATTTTCGCGAGAATGGTCAATGACCTCTAGCCCAAAACTGCGTTCAACTGGTGCTTCTGATGAAACTCCAACCAATACAGTTCTTTTTTCTGTGTCTATTGTTTTTTCTTCTAACTCCATAGCGCGTAAAGTTAAATCTGCGCGGCTAATGCGTTCTTCTTCTTCATCGTGATATGGTCTAGATTCCATTTCATCGTTTCCAGATGTTTCTAATTCTTGTTCGCGTGGCTTTGCAAAAGTGATGACATAAGCATCTTCTAATTCTTGCACATCCACAATATGCCGCTTTTCCATTTCATCACCTATTTTTTGTGTTTCGACATTATCTGATATTCCGCGTTCTTCGTCAATGTTGTCTAGCTGGCGGTCTTTGTTCCGCGCCCAGCTTTGTCCAGCATCGCCGCCCCATAACGCCCATGCTATACGCCCCGCCGATGGATATCCATCTTCATCTGGTGTAAACCCTTCGCCCTGTTTATCAACTTCATGGCGGCTAAAATAACTATGCATTCGCCGAACAGTATCAGCAGACAATTCTTGTCTATTAACTAACTGTCTAGCCCTAGCGACACCCACTTCAGTGCCGCCGCGACCATGTTCCTTGCGCCAATCTAAACCGCGTTGCGCTTCATTTGCCATAGCTTCAGTTGGCTTTAGGTCTATATCTTCGCCTTTATACGTCGCCATCATCGCCCCCAGCTATATCAGCTTCAACAGGCAATTTAGTGCCAAACGGCTCAAACGCCATTGATAAACCAAACTGTTCTGCAAGTTCTTTATCGCGGTTAATCGCGCTAAATGTTTCTTCGACGTCGCGACCATAATGTCCAGCCACATCTTGCATTGACATTATCCCATTATTCAACCCGACCACTGCCGCATTAATCTCTTTTAGTGGGTCTACCCAATTCCATCCCCGACCCCTAAAGTTGGAATTGTCGCTAAACTTATCAAACTTTGATGCTGGCAATGGTATGCCACCGAAATCCATGGCTGATTCTAGCCAATGTCTAAAAATAGGTTCGCAAAAATGCTGAATCATAAATTGATGTAATGCGCGATATCCATCGCGCTCATCTAGCGCGCCTTGGCGAATACTAGAATAATTTACGCTGGATAAATCATTAGATAAGCTGGCATAAGATACGCCTAACCCCGATGAAATACCGCGTAGCATTGCAGATTCAAACTCCGCATAGCCAGTATTAGGATGTTCAGGGCTAAACATTTTGAAATCATAACCCGCTGGCAACTGATGCATAGCGGCTGGTTCTACATTTATAACTGGCGTAAAATCGTTTTCCAGCCCATCACCCATATAATCATCGCCGCTTGGCGTTGTTATCATACCCATCTGGCTTGCGCCTAACCGCGCCGCAATAACTTCAGCTTCACGATACGCGCCCAACATTTTCATCGCAGACATAGCTGAAACCATGAATGGTTCGCCACGCGATTGATGCATCCGATTTGGCATATAAAGATGAATTATTTCAGACGCGGGAACTCTCTGATGTTTGCGCTCTTGATGCTGTAAATAATATTTATCGTTCGGATGCGCTGTTAAAACCCAATAGGCAATCGGTTTATGAGCCTTATCCATTTCAATGCCCATGCGAATTTGATTGCCATTGTCTAAAACGTCGTTCTTTTTTTCATCAATCATGTCAGCTTCTAAAAACTGTATAGCAAACCCATCGCGATATCTAGAATTTTGAATTAACTTAATAAAGCATTCACCGTCACGCGCTAACGCCTCTATCGCGTACCGCTGGCAGTCATACCATGTCATTTTGCCGTCAACTGTTGGCGAACCTAAACGACCCCAGCGTTTCCATGCATTTTCAATTATAGTATTCCCAGACGCGTCTAGCTTGCCATCCTCATTTCGCGCCTTGACTTGCAAATGAAAGCCAGTATCGCCAACCACATTTGTTTTTAAAAGCGTCATATAACGACGCGCAAATTCATTATCGCGGACTAATTCTCGTGACCTGTTGCGCAATGTTTCTAGATTAAATCTTAATTCGCCATCCGCTGAATTGTCTGCCCCTAGAAAATCACCGAATAATCTGCCACCCCTAGCCGCCGCATAGTTGCGCTTTGAAGCGACTTTTGGCTCTTGTTTCTTTAGAAAATCGAAAAACCCCATTATGTGAACCTATATTTTATGGTTGCTGATGTCGCCCTACCGTTCTTGATGTGGTCTTTTCTGTGTTCCATTGTCAATTCTGCGCGATAAAAATTGCGCCATTCTATCAGTTCGTTAGGCGCAATCTTAGTCAAAGACCTTCCTTGTATGCTATAACTGGCAATATCAGCATCGGCACGACCTTGCAAAACTGCTTCTATTTTCTCAATCATAATTTCAGCGTGTGAGCGCGGGTCAATATTGTTATCTAAGTCGGTTATAATATCCCAACTCCCAGTTTGCAAAATAATGCGCTCTGAATCCGCCGTTCTTGTAACCTCTAATTGCCAATGGTGATGCCCGACATCATATTCATCTGAATTAGCTGATGAAATTGTAAATAGATAATCATTTCCATCAGCGACACCCGAAACACTAAATTCATGTGTACCGCCGCCGCTAGTAACCCTAGAAATATAATTAACTGAATAAGTGTCGGATGGATAGGTTGAAGCTAAATTTGTTTTACGCCAAACCGACCTGTCACCGACTACAATCTGGTCTGGTTCTAACTTAGGGGCGTTAGTGTTATCAAACAAATTAACCATTAACGCCACCCATTCACAAAATTGCTAGTTCTTCTTTGTTGATATTGTCTATTTACAGACGGTTGTTCATCGGCTGATTGTTCAGCTTTACGTTTTTCAGTGCGGTCTGCTAAAGCATTTAGATTCAAATTCAAAATAGCTAAAGCCCCTATAGCGTAAACGCGGCAGTCTAATGCTTCATTCCGCGTTCTTGTTTTTACAAATTCCCGCCGTGGGAATCCTTTATGAAACTTTGTGACAATCTTTTCTGATGCCGCAAGCTGTTTAAAATATTCATCTGGTCTGTCATTTGGAAAATGACAATATCCAGCCCCTTCAATTATAATCTTTAATCGCGAAAAAATCAATTCCTTGATGTTGTCAACCCCCAAAGTGAACAACCTTATCTTGCCGATGTTGTTTCGGCTGGGTCTGGAAACAATCGGGCGGCTTTCCCCAGCCATACCTTTTATAGCAAAAATGCGGCGACCTTCACGGCTTCTAACGAAATTATAAACGGCTTGCGTATAGTGACCGCCCGAATCTATGCAAGCGGCGCGGATGTCTAGCTTGCGATTATCTTCGGTTATGTAAGTTGCTTTTAGTTCGTTGTCTAAATCTTGCCATAATTGGGGCGTCGATGGGTCGCCGTAAAGTTCTTTAAAACTTAAACTCCACGTTTCTTCGTCCCGACCATGTCCTACAACCTCAATAGCCAGCCTATCGTCTTGCGTATCAATTCCAGCGGTTATTATCTGGATGCGGCTATCTAACCTATCGCCAAACGCTTCAGCGCGTTCTGCAACCGCATAATCATCCACGCGTTCGCCCTCTTGCTCATAAGATTCAGCTAAATAGGTATTTATAAAAACGCGCAATGTATCGGGCAATTTTTTTGCGGCTAGAAATTCTTTAGCCGCCCTGTCTAAACCAACCCAAACGCTATAAATGCCATTAAGATGAAACCCCGCAGTGCCAGTATAAGGGGCGGTCGCTTGCCATTCGCCGAATCTTATAGCCCTTAATCGCTTTGCTTCATCCCATACACTGCCACATTCTTCGCAAATATAATGTGCGGTTTCAGGTTTATCTTGTTCCCACTTAACTTGCGACCATTTCAAGGTCTGTTTATGGTCGCAATCTGGGCATGGAACATAATACATACGCTTGTCAGATTCTTCATAAGCGGCTTCAATTCTGGACGCGCCTTTATTAGTTGGCGTTGATACCATCACGATTTTTCTATTATAGCTAAATGTTTTAGTCCTAGCCCTTGCCAAATCTATCGGGTCGCCCTCTGAACCAGCCGAATGCGGGTATCTATCAACCTCATCTAAAAAAACGCACCGCACTGGTCTTGAAGCCAGCCCAGCCGCGCTATTTGCGCCAACAATAGCTATATAACCGCCGCTAAATGATTTCTGATAAAGTGTATTACCTGAATCCCTAGACCGCGCATCTTTAACCGCGTTCTTTAAAACTGGCGTGTCCCTAAGCATAGGCGCAAGCCTATCATTAGACCACATTTTACTCATTTCTAAAGTCGGTTGAACAACCAACATTGGCGACGGCTGGTTGTGTATGAAATAACCTATAGCATTATTTATAATTTCTGTTTTGCCAACTTGCGCCCCTGTCATAAAAACTACATTTTCAATAGCAGGGTCTGATATAGCTTGCATCATTCCGCGCTGGTATGCGGCGCGATTAGTATTCCATAAGCCAGCTTCTGCGGATGATTCCGCTGATAAACGTCTGTATTTATCAGCCCATTCATCCAGCTTTAGGTCTGTTGGCGGTTTCATCGTGTTCAGCGTTGCCTGTGCTATCCGTATCGCTGTCGGATGCGCGGATAGGCTGACTGACTCTGACTTCAATTTCCGCGATTTCTTGTAAGGCATCATAAACCTGTTCTTTTAAAATCGATTTAACTTCAACTAATTTTTCTGCGGCAAAAACTTCAGGGGCGGCGCGTTGTGGCAAGGTCAATAATTTCTGACGCATATTCTGGCTAACCTCAACCCATACTTTTTCCACATCATTAGCTGGTATAAGCTGTTCTTCTATTTGCGCCTTTTCCATTTCTGCCATGTCTGCTTTAGCTTTTGTTAGCCGCGTTCTATGGGCGTTATAATCATCGCCAGATGTATCAGCCCTTATTGACCTTTCTTTAAGATATTTAACATAACCCTGAACGGCTGGCACTAATTCATATCTTCCACGCTCTGCTTTCGGTATAACGCCCTCTGCCGATAGTTGCTGAACCCTACGCGGGGTCAAATCTAATAATTTTGCTATTGTATCAAGCGGAAATGTTGTTGCTGACATTTTCTAGTTCATCAAATGTTTTGCCAGATTCGGCGTGTGTTGCTTTTCTGCCTGTAAAATCTTGCCATCGTTTAATTATTACATCTACATATTTAGGGTCTAGTTCCATTAACCTAGCCTTTCGACCTGTTTTTTCACACGCTATTAATGTAGAACCAGAACCGCCAAAAACATCTAGAATTACATCGCCAGCTTTACTGCTATTATTCAAAGCGCGTTCTATTAATTCAACTGGCTTTTGTGTTGGATGAACATACTGACCTGTCGCGCCGCGACTCATATACCAAACATCACTCTCACTTTTGTCGCCATACCAAGAACCACCTTTAACATAAAAAATAAATTCATGCTGTGGTCTATAATTAGAATTCCCCAAACCTATGCTTTTTTTGTCCCAGACAATGCAGTTAGCCACATGACCACCACCTAATTCTATGGCTTCTTCGAATTCTGAATAAGTGCGCCAAGTGAAACATATATAATATGCCGCGCCCTGTTTAGATGATTGAATGCATAAAGATATTGCGTCTTTAACCAAGTCTATTAAATCATTACCTTGCAAATCATCACCTTTAATCATTCCGTGCGCTTTTATATCGCCCGACCTGTTTTTAAAAGATAAATGGTCTCCCCTAGCTCGTCCACCCCCATAAGACATCCCATAAGGCGGGTCTGTGAAAACCATATCAGCTTGCTGGTTATACATTAGTTTATCTACCGCATCGATGCTGGTGCTGTCGCCACACATAACCCTATGCTGGTCTAATATCCAAACATCACCAATAACGCTAACTGGCTGTTCTGGTTCTGCTGGCACTTGGTCTTCATCGACCAGCCCTTCTTCTATCGCTTCAGCTAGTAACGCATCTAATTCATTATCATCAAAACCTGTAAGCGATAGGTCATAATCATCTAGCTTTAAATCGCCTAATTCAATCGCCAGTAAATCTTCATCCCATTTCGCCTCTTGGCTAACGCGGTTGTCTGCAATTCTATATGCCTTTATCTGATTTTCTGTGAGGTCGGTTGCAATATGAATCGGCACTTGCTTTAAACCTATTTTATAAGATGCCGCTAACCGCGTATGTCCAGCGATTACAACCATTTCCGCGTCAACTACTATAGGCTGTCTAAAACCAAATTCTTTCAATGATGCCGCTACTTTCGACACAGCTTCTTTATTATTTCGCGGATTTTTTGCGTATGGTATAACGCTGTCTATATCAACTATTTGTATTTCCATAATAAAACGAAACGTCCTCTTTTATGCTATCGCTAGAAAAACATCAGGGTAGCGCGTTACC
>Ga0222716_10000530_pt1 | contig 32823 bp, 29 predicted proteins | sample C33_13DmetaG_FD_165044 | JGI IMG/M metagenome (GOLD analysis project Ga0222716, IMG submission 165044) | Estuarine water microbial communities from San Francisco Bay, California, United States - C33_13D | ecosystem: Environmental > Aquatic > Marine > Unclassified | place: USA: California... | reverse complement strand
AATTGACAAAAAAACAAATAGATATGGCTAAAATAGCTAAAAAGAAAGTTACATATAAAAAACATATTAAATTTTAAGGATTTTCAAGAGAAGTTAATCTTGTTTCAATAGATATAATATTACTTGTTAAAGTTTCTATTTTACCATTTAATTCTTTAATTGCTTCAATTAATAAAGCAGACATATTTCCATATTGTATATATGATTTACTATTATGCGTTTTAACAAGGTCAGGATATTGTGTTTGAACTTCTGATGCGTTTAAACCTATTTCAAATTCGTTATCATTATCTGAACGTTGATATCTATATCCAGAAAGTAATTTAATATTATTAATAGGATTTATAATTCTTAATGAATTTATAATATTAGTGTTATCGGCGCATGTCAAATTAGGAAATACTGATGTTATTTTTCCATATACATTTAAATTTGTATTTTTATTATATAATATATTATCTGTTCCAACAATAATATCACAACCAGTATCTATATCTTTAGCTGTATTTTGATTATATACTGATTTCATATTAATTTGTATCATATTGTTACCAGAAACACTCCATATTCCAGAATTACCAAATATGTTAAGCATATTATTACCATATTTATTATATATATCACTATTTGTTGTAGAATTGCAAATATAATTATTAAATAATTGTGGCCAATCTTCTAAATAATCTTGTGTTTTATAATTAAAAATAATACTTTCATTTATTGGAATTCCTATAGAAATTTTATTAGTACTATTATTTATCATGTCATATTTAATACTATTATCATTCTTATTAGGATCATATAAATCACTTAAATTATTTTCACACTTAATACAAATATTATTAATTTCTCCAAAACATAATAAATTATAATTTTTAATATGCTTTATAAAACTAGGTACTATTTTGGTATCAGGTCGTAAAGAATTTAAATTATTATAATAGTTTATTTTATTACCTGTAATATTATTATTACATATTTCAAATTGTTCTAAAAATGTTTTTGTATCTTTAACAAATGATTTTGTTGATAATCTTATAAAATAATCAATATATGTATTATTATTATAAATAAATTTATCAATCTCATTAATAGGATTTTTAGAAAATTTTAATAAAGGAAAAGACCCATTATTTCCAATAATACCAATTGAAGGATTAATATTATTAATATGATTTTTATTAGTTACAACAATACCATCACTATTTTTAAAAAATTCATTAACATTTGTAATATTACTATTTACTGTTAGTTTCATTAAAGTAGATAAGTCTGTTAAAATGGTATCAGATGTTTTATCATTACTAATTGATAATTTATTTGTAAAATGAACATTTCCACTATTCAAAGTTACATTATTAATATATAGACCATTCGATATAATAATATTAGAAGTATTAATATTACTTGATTGTAATAAATTATAATTACCTCTTGTAATATTATTAGATGTGGCAGTAATAGTATTTATAGATGATATGTTTTTATTATCAAAAGACACAAATTGATTAGAAGTGGTTATAGTATTTATTTCAGCATTATTTATATAAACTGATTTATTTGGAACATATAATAAATATTTATTATCATTTGAGGTATATTTTTCACCTAATGATAATGTTCCATGATAAGATAATGAAGCTTTATAGTTATTATTACTTGTAACATATAAGAAATCAGGAACAGGTGATATAATATTAAAATTAGAAGTATTATAATAAGACGTTAAATTGCTATTTTCTAAATAAAAAATAAGTTTTAAATTAATGTCTTCATTAAAATTAGATGTATTCGTATCTTTTTCAGATAATGGTATAGAAAATAAATAATTTGATGTTATTGTAGTAAATTTATTAGCATTATATTTAAAAGATCTTGTATCAGAATTATATCCTCCTAAATCATATGTATCTTTTGACATTATAATTACTCCATGAGTATAATTATGTATTTTTGTAGTAGTATATGAATTATCATGTTCAGGATTAGGAATAGTTTTATATGTCTCTGTATGTCTATAAATGCTAGTTAAATCAGATACAAATATATTTTCTGGATAACATATATTATTAATAAATTGTAATTTAAGACTATTAGTATTAAATGCATCGAATGTATTATCTTTTAAATAATTTGTCAAAGTAAATGATTTATAACTAATATTAGATGATGAAGAATTAGCAATATTAGCAAAATTATTTATATCATAATTAACTAATGAAAATAATGAATCATTTAATATATATATATTATTATTTAATTGTGAAGTATTTTTTGAATCAAATTGTGTTGGTGGAAGATAATTATATTTCAATATATTTTTAATATTAATAGAATTACTATTAATAGTAAAATCAGTATTTGAAGTATTTATAATATTTTTTCTACTATCATAATCTATATTTAGTTTTAATAAAGGTGTGCTTCTTGCATTTTTTTTTAATAAATTTGAAGTAATATTATCATATACATCATCATTTCTATTAATATGTAAAATACCAGATGGTTCTGTTGTTCCTATTCCAACATTAGCATTTTTTGTAATATTAAATGTATCACTTAAATAATTACCTGAATATTTAAAGATATAAGGGTTATTATTAAAATTTGCTGTAATTGATAATGGTGCGTCTGGTTGTTTTGAACCAATTCCAACCATACCTTTGTCATCAATTATAAAATGTTTAAATAATGGTTCATTATAATATGTATTAGATGTAGTATTTTCATTAAAATTTAAAGTATTAAATTCTAATAAATTATATGAATTAAAAAAACGATTAATAATAAAAGCAGTTTCTGTATAAGGTTGTGTTTTTAAATTATTAATAGAAATTTTATTAGTAATGTTTGTTGAATAAATAGTGAAATCAATCAAATTAGCCCTATAAATACTAACATTACCAGTAGTTTTACCTGTTGGATAAATTTCATCAACTAATAATTGTTGTTTTAAAACAACATTTTTATATGATGTAAATTCGTCTTTATTAAATGAGTATCCTAGAGTCTGCGTATTATTATTAGCAGGAATATTTATATTTAAATTATTTTCTCTATAAAGTGATATATTAATATTACTATTAATACTAATAGTATTATTACTAGATGATAACAAAGTTTTTAATGTAATATCATTATTAAATTTAATATTTTTATTAAAATTAATATTTGAATTTGTTAATACCATAGCATTATCATTACTTGAATTTTGAATTACAAAATTATTATTTATAACACCAGTTTTAAAAATGTTTTTATAATTAATTACAGCATTTGATGTTGAATTAGTATTTGTATTAATGTTTATAGCATTAGAATTATTATAGGTATTAATAACTAATCTATTATCCATAGAACCAATATTTTGGACTTCATAATTTTTACTTAAATAGCCAATATTTATTGACATTATCCTATTTATCTATTATGTAATATTATTTATATATAAACTTTTATTTATACATATATTATAATAAAAATGATAAAAAAACTACTATTATTATTAAGTATATTTTATAATATAAATTCTTTACCAATAATACATCATAAAAATGTATTAAATACTAATAATACTATAAGTAATATAAATAATATATCACGAATAATAGTTATAGCAGATGTTCATGCTGATTATAATAGATTTAATAGTATTTTAAAGAATGCAAAAATACTTGATAAAAATGATAATTGGATAGCAGAAAACAATACTTTAATTGTACAATTAGGAGATCAGATAGATAGAAAAGAAATAGATAAAAATGATATATCAAACAAACATCATTTTAAGATAACACATTATACAGATTATCTTAAAAAAATTGCGATTGATTATAATAGTAATTTCGTATCAGTAATAGGAAATCACGAATTAATGAATATAGATAAAATAAGAAATAAATTAGATATTAGAGAAATAATAGCAAATAGACCTGTGCTATTTAGGATAAATAATTATATTTTTTGTCATGGAGGATTTACAAAATTTCATTATGAGATTTTAAAATCTTTAAAAATGAATATAGACGATATTAATAATATTTGGAGAAAATATGTGATGAATTATTCATTATCTAATGATGAGAAAAAGTTATTAAATTCATTAATTTTAGATACTATAAATAGTATTTTATATATTCGCCAAGAATTAGATACTAAAGAATTATTACATGAACTTGATATTGAATATATGTTTGTAGGACATAGTGAGACAGAAAATATTTATCTTAAAAATAAAGTATGGTATTTAGATCAGATGCTTAAAAATGCTTTTGATAATAGAAATTATAATTACTTAGAAATTGTTAATAATAGTATTTCTGTTAAATCTTTAGAATATTAGGGAGACTACAAATAGTACATAATTTTATTTTTTTATATTTTTAGAGAAGTTTAATATTATTTGTAAATTTTTAAATTATGTACTATTTTTATTCATCATAATAATATATAAAAATAAATTACATATATTATAGTAATATGAATATAATTAAAATAATTATATTAACTCTTATTACGACATCACATTCTTTTATAAATATATATAATATACCAATATTAAATAATAAGTTTAAAACATCATTAAAATGTAATTATTTAGAATATTTAGAAAATGCATCTAAATATGAAAAAATTATTCCTAATCTATTACCAAAACCTATTCCTCTTACACCATATAAACCAGAAATAAAAAATATAAGTATAGAAAATGCGACAGAAAAAATACCTATTCCAAAATTAACATTTGATGAACTTTTTATTAAATTTTTTAGTATAAAATCAGTATATATATCATCAAATACTGATAGAATTATTGTAGAACATAATAATCAAAGAGGTGTTTTTTATATTAGTAATTTTATTGAAAGAAATAAAATAGAATACTTATTATCTTTAATTGATGCTGATATTATAATAGTAAATGATTATCCAACAAAAATGGATTATCCGAATGGTGAACTATATTGTTCTCCTAATTTTTCTATGAAAGTTAATATAACAGAAGCAGAAATAGAAGATATAATAAATGGTATAATTCATAGATATGAAGATGAAAATAATTATAATGATATTTATGGCGATGATTATTATAATCCAGATGATGATATAGATAGAATGATATAATTATTTATAATTTGATATCAAAATATATATAATAATAAATACTATTATAGAAATAAATAAATAGAATAAATAATCATTCATAGATAAAAAAGTTTTCAATTCATACTTTTCTTTTAATTCAGGATATAATGTAGTTGCTAATGTAATACCATTTGAAACAGCACTTTCCATAGTTGTATAATGAATATAACCATTACCATTATGAGAACCTGCATTATATATATTAGGAATTGTATCACTAGAATTTTTTAAATATTTTGTTCCATAAGTATTAAAAAAAGCTTCATCTTTGCAATTCCATTTACCATCCTTATAATAATTATTAGGATTTATAACCGCTGTATAATCATTAGATAATTTAGGATAAATACTTTTTTTAAGTTGTCTATATACTTCATCGAATAATTCTTTTTCACTACATTCATTTGCAGTTTTATTTATAAAAGAACTTTTTTTATCTGTAATTGTAATAGCAACACTCAAAACATTTTTATATTTTTTTTCTATATTTTTCATATAATCTGATAAATTAATAGATACTATTCCCCAATCAGTATTGACAGTTGCCCCACTTACAGAAGGAATATCAATATCGTTAATGAAATGATATGTAATAGATATATATTCTATATATTCTGTTTTTTCCGACCATTCTTTTAATGAATCTAAATTACCAAAGCAATTCTTAACAATATTATCATTATTTTCTAATATTTTTGACATACTTGAAGGAGGTACGGCAAGTATAAGCTTATCTAATTGTATTACGTTATTATTAGATTTAATAGAAATTATTTTACCATTTTGGTAATTTATTTTTTTAATGTCTGATTCTAATAAGAATTCAACACCTTTATTTTCTAAAAATATTTTCCAAAAACTAAAAAGTCCCTCGTCTAAAGGTTTTATAGGCTGATATATATTAATTAATGTTGCTATATTAAAAATACTTTGTACTTTATTAAAAGAATATTTAGATAGTGTTGCACCGTCTAAAAATCTAAATAATCTATCAAATATATCTATTGTTTTTTCTGAGAAATTATTATCTTTTAAATGTTTTTCATAATTAATATTCTTACCATAATTACTATCATACATAAAATATAAATAATCTAATATTAAAACCATAACTTCATTAAATGTAATATTTGGAAGAATACTAGAAAATAAAAGATCTATAATGCTATATTTATATTCTGTAAAAACATCATTAAAATCAAGTCCAATTTCATTAATTAAAGAAAAAACATTTTTATAATTTGAAATATATATACGAGGTCCGTGTTCAGTAAAAAGACCATCTTTATCTCTAATAACACGATGACATCCACCTATTGTTTTTTCACGATCAATAACAAGTATTTTTTTCCCTTTTATATTGCTACAACAGTGAGCCAAAGCTAGTCCACAAGGACCAGCGCCTATAATAACTAAATCATATATTTTATTAGCCATATTATAATAATATTATATTAAAATTTAATATTATTTACAAATATACAATATATAAAAACATATGTTAATAAATATAAAGAATGGAATATATAAATAATACAATACAAAACTTAGTAATAGATAATAATAATATTATAATTACATATGATAATAATGAAATAGAAACATTACCATTATCAATAGAAACATATAATAATATGTTTAATACGTGGCTTGCTAATCAACCAATTTTTATATCTGATAAATTTAAATCAATATTAAATAATATAATATTTTTACATAATAATGATAGTAATATTAGTAAATATGAAAGTCAATTAAATACATTTTTCAGTAAATCAAATGAAGAAGAGGTAAAAAAATTTATAATATATATGAGAGGCCGTGAAGAATATATTAATAATGAAAAAATAAAATGGCATATATTATAGTATATGAAACCAATATTTTATTTATTTTTGACTTATATGATAATATCAAGAATCTCTGGACTTGTAAATATAAATGTATTTGCAACAGGATTATATTTACCATATAGTTTAGGAGTATTAGGTTATATAAAGAATAATATAGATATACCAGAATATAAATTAACAGGGACATCAGGTGGTTCGTGGATATCTTTAATGTATTGTTTAGAAGATGATTTATCTAATCACGAAACAATTTGGAATTATACAATACAAGATAATGATTATAAAATTAAATTAAATAGTAATTTGGAAGATTATATTGAAAATGTTTCAAAAAATCTTATAAGGCGTTACAAAAACATAGATGATAAAATTATAAAATCATTACCATTATCTATAATATCTACTAAATTAAATAAAATACCTGAAAATGTAAAAATAAGCAAGTTTGATAATATAGAAGATATTATAGAATATTGTGTTTGTAGTTCATATATACCATTTGTATCTGGAAAAAATATGTGTAAAAAATATAAAGAGTTTTATTATATAGATGGTGATATTTTTAAAAATAAAAAAAACATAAATACACCAAAACCAACAATAAATATTCATAAAAAAATGTGGGGGCGTAAATTTAATATATATAATAGTATTTATAGCGATTATAATACATCGGAAAAATTATTTAAATATGGTTGGGAAGATACTGAAAAAAACATAGATGAAATTAAAAGATTAATTAAATAATAATTGCATTATATATAATATAATGAAAATAGGATTATTACCTTGTGCTGGTTCGGCTACAAGATTATATAACATACCAAAGTTTATTTTACCTTTAAAAGATAAAAAAATATCTTTATTAACTAATTGGTGTGAATTATTATTAAAAACTGGTTGTGAAAAAATAATAATAGGTTCTTCAATATCTAATAAACCTTTTATAGACCATATAATATCTACACAATTATTTGATATACACGATAAAATAATAATAAAAATTATAGATAATTCTCCAACTATGAATAACACTATTTTAGAAATGGTTAAAAACGAGACATATGATGTAGCTATAATGGGTATGCCTGATACACATGTAGAATATATTTCACAAAAATTAATTGAAAGACTTATAGAAGATGATAAACATCATGTCGGTGCTTATTTATGGAATATAAGAGACGCACAACTAGGAAAAATAGGACAATGCAATATTGATGATAATTTTATTTGTAATATTATTGACAAAAACAAAGAATGTGGTTATAATTATGGCTGGGGTTCTATGGTTTTTAAGCCTTCATTTGAAGCATATATAAATAAAGATGATTTACATTTAGGATATGCGATGGCATCAGCAATACCAAGTGGTGTTTTATATGAAATAATAAGAGGACAATATTGGGATTGTGGGACAATAGAAGAATATAGTGATTATTTAAATTATATGAAAATTAATAAAGCAATTCATATCAAAGGAACTTTAATAATCATAGCAGTATATATTGAAGATGATGAAAGTAAATATGATTGTTTAGTAAGTTGTTTAAGACAATTAAGAACAATTTATAAATATGAAACAATTGTCGCTGTTGACAATATGTCTTTAAATAATAAATGGTATGATGTAGCAAAAGAATTAGATATGCAAATATTAATAAATAATTCAGCATTATATAGATATGAGATAGGTGCATATAATTTAGCACTTAAATATTTCAGAGCAGATAAATATATTTGTATTCAAGGAACAATTTATTTTCATAAAAAAATTACAAATATTTTATCAGAAAAAGTATCAGATATTTTTGCTTTTGATGTATATAATTTAGGACTATCATGGTCGGGCAATCATCACGATGGTTTAAATATTATAAATAAATATTTAAATTTTGCAAATATGAGTAATTGGAATAATGACCCATTATTATTATGGAATTGTTTTTATTGTAATAATTTATTTATGGAAACATTACTAAAAAGTGGTTTATTAGATATGATATGTAATTCAAAAGACTGTTCATGTGCATATGAAAGAATATTAGGATGTTTTATAAATAGAAATATGAATAATATAAAGAAACTAGATTGTTCAATATTTACTAAACATTTTTTAAATCAAATGTAAATAATATTACATAATATTTTTAGTTGTTTTTACTACATATGGATCTAAATATTCATCATATTTTTTAACATCTATAATGTTATCATTTTTAATTCCCCAAAAATATAAATCTTTTGTTTGACTATTATAATATGTATCAAAATGTTTAAAATGTTTTTTAATATTTATGACATTATTTATATCAATTTCTGTAAGATTTTTATAATAATCTATCATATCATTTATATTTCCAATTGTACCATATGAATCGTTTGGAGTTGTTCTTCTTGTTCCGTGTTCTGGTCTATTAGTTGATGCACAAGTGAATAAAAATAAACCATTCGGTTTTAACATTTGATATATTTTAAGTAAAGATAGAGTATATTCAGGGTCATGTTCAAAACATTCAGTAGATATAATAGTATCAAAATACTCATCTTTAAACGATAAATCTTTTGTTTTAGATACAATTGTTACATTTGGTGCAGATATAACATCATTACCATTATATTGACAATTTTCAAATAAAAATCTATTATTTCCATTAATATCACCTGAACCAACATCTAAAACAACTTTATTTTTAAAATAGTTAGTTAATATATTTTTAACAAATATTGTAAAATTTGTAGCTTGTTGATGCATTTATATTAATAATATAATATTCTCTTATGTATATATAGTTTATTGTAAGAACAATCTATTTGCTTTTTCAAAAGCTCTTTCTGCCATTATATCATTCTTTTTAACTCTTTCAAGACGATTGAATTCATCTTGTTCTTCTTTTAATGTTTTTTGTTCTATATATCTTTTTTCTTTACTTGATAATTCTTTTTTAACCTTATTATCTCTATATCTCTCATAATCTTTTACACTTTTAAATTCTTTACGGTTTTTAATAAGGTCTTCGTCAACAAAACGATTACCATCATAAGCACGCATATAATCAGTATATGCAAGTGTTCTTTGTTCAACAGAACTACTATAATCATCGGGTCTTTTTCCTCCTAATTCTGTAAATTGCATAGATTTAGCAAGAACTAATGGTTCAGGTTCTTTATATTTTATTATTGAAGCTTTAGCAACAGGAACATTTTTATTAAATACTTCATTAAATGTATTATTATCTACTTTATCTTTTGAAAAAAGCCTATCTATTTTAATATCATCACGTATCTTAGAAGATTTTTCCATTATATTACCATAACCAAAATCATTTTCATCATCGTCTATTTTACATTTTTCAAATGTTTTATTAAACATATCATTTGTAATTTTTCTATTTCCTTGAATAATATCTTTTAATCTACTTTCTGTATCATGAGAATTATAATATTGTTTAGACTGTTGTTTGAGTTCGTTATGTTGTCTATCACTTTCCCTATTTTTATATTCAACAGCCAATTTTTTAAAACAGGTTGTTACAATATTAAAAAGTTGATTATCTCCACCGTTTTTATCAGGGTGCGTTGATAATGCTAGTTCTTTATAAGAATCTTTTAATTCATCCCAAGTAAAATTTTTAGAAAGATTAAAAACTTCATATGGATTAATATTTTTAATATCAACATTAGTAAGGTCTATTTTTTTTCCACTTTGTTTCATAGCAGTATAATATTGTTGATATGTATACTGTCTTGATGATGAATTACCCATTTATTTACTATATAATAAATGTTTAAATTTTATTATACGGTACGCATATAAAGGATAATTTATTATTATTTAATAAGATGAGTAAAACATTAGTATTATATGTGTTTCATATTTATAATAATAGAGTAGAGAATTTTATAAATAATTCTATTTTTAAAAATGATAATATTGATTTTATAATTATATGTAATAATAAAGAAATTGATTTTAGAGCACCTGATTATGTAAAGATTATTAAAAGAGATAATATAGGATATGATTTTGGTGCTTGGAGTCACGGATTATTAGATGAAAATCTATATGTAAATTATGATAAATTTATATTTGTCAATTCATCAGTATCAGGTCCATATTTAAAAGATAATAGTATAAAATGGACAGATATATATCTAAATGGTTTACAGAATAATGTTAAATTATTTGGAAGTACAATTAATTCATATTATTATGGTATATTAAATCCACATGTACAAACATATATTTTTTCTATGGATAAAGAGATATTAAAATATTTAATAGATATCAATATATTTAGTATAACAGAATATAGTACATCATTTTATGATACAATAAGGGATAAAGAAGTAGGTATGTCAAAAGAAATTCTTAAAAAAGGTTGGAATATTGGTTCTTTATTAAAACAATACAAAAATGTAGATTTTACAAAAGATATATCAAATGTAAAATTATATGATGATATAATGTATCCGCAATTTAGAACAACATTATGGAGTGAATATGAATTAGTTTTTATAAAAGGAAATAGAATGGGTATGTAATATATTATTTTTAGTGATATAAATATATCTTAAGATATAATTAACAATGAATGAAAAAAAATATAATAATTTTGGGTGGAGATATTAACGGATTATATATTGGTATTAAATGTATTGATATGGGATATAATGTTACTATAATAGATAAGAAGAAGACATTTGGTAATATTAAAAATAATAATTATACATTTTTTAATAAAAATCATGTTATATATATAAATTTATTAAAAAGATTTAATATAAAATATAGTAAATATAATAATGAAAAGAATACTAAATTAATATCAATATACCATTTAATAATTAATAAAAGTAAATTAATACCTAAAAAAATACTATTATCTTTATCTTTTAATAGTTTATGTGAAAAAATCTTATCTAAACAAAGTCTAAAAGAATTTAAAGAATATACTAATAATTTGTCAACATTATTTGATTCTATTAATTCAATAGATTTTATAGAATTTTTTATATACGAATTGATAAATGATAATACATATAAGATTGAAAATGATATTGAAATACTTATTAATAGAATGACAGAATATTTATCTAATAAAGGAGCATTATTAATAAATAATACAAACATTAAAAACTTTAAATATATTAATAAAAAATTTATATTAAATAATATTATATATACAAGTGATATATTAATATCTACATTATCTAAAAAAAATTTACTTAAATTTACATTTTGGAATCAAGAACAATTTAATATACTTAATACTGTTTCTGTTTATAATTTTAATATTATAGACATATTTAAAAATATGACTATTATTAATAAAGATTATATAGATATAAATGAAAAAAATGATATGAAAATAAGAGAAGAGATATTGAAAGAATTACATATTATTTATCCTATAAATAAAAATAAAAATAATAATATATATTTATGGAATTTAGGTGTAAATAATATAATTATAAGAGAAAAAATAAAAAGTTTATACAATCCATACTTTTTTATTTGTGGAAACTCATATTCAAAAAACAGTTTTTTTTTAAATTTTGGATTAGAAACATTTGATAATAATTTATATTCTGTAAATAATTATTATAATTTATAGATTAAATAGAAATTTTCTTTAATGAAGCATCACCATATCCTTCTTTATTTCTATTAGTAATACTAAAATCTTCTAAACTTTCTATAATATCACTATAAACTTGTTTTTTTATAATCATTTGACAACAACAGAATGGTAATATAATATCATCTGATGTTTCATTAATTTTTGTCAAGGCAACAAAAATATTGCCTCTATAACTTTGGTCAATAATACCAATACTATTGGCTAACATATACCCAGATTTACTAAGAGAACTACGGGGAACAATTTCTACATAATAACCATTCGGTATATTTAATTTAATACCTGTATCATATAATGTAGTTTTTTCATTAAATTTTTTAGATTCTTTAATTACTGTAATATCATATCCTGCATCACTCATTCTATTTTTTGAAGGAATTATAGCATTAACATCTGTCTTAAAAATTTTTATTGTGCTATCATTATTATGTGTTCCTTTGATAATATTATTATACCATTTATATAGATTAGTATTTGTATATATATTATTTTTATATAATATTCCCATTAAATCAATAATGTTGACATTATTATAAATTATATTAATTAAATTGAATACTTGTTTTTTTTCATAAGGAATATTAAATAAATTTTTAAGTATCTCAGTATTTTTATCTAAATAAAATGTAATATTTAAATCATAATTATTATTATCATTCAAAATATTAGAATTATTTTCAATATATGCTTTAATAAAAGCATGTTTGATATTATTATTATCATAACTGTTAATAAAATGTGTAATATCTATATAATAAATTGAAGAGAAAATAGAAACATTTATTAAATTTTTAATATCACTTATAATATTTTCAGAAGTAATAGTAAGATTTAAGATATTATCATTAATATAAATACATTCTCCAATATTGCTAAAATGTTTATAGATAAAATCTATATTAGAGTTATCAATAATAATTTCAACAACTAATTTATTATTATCATGTGATTTTATATTGAATACAATAAGACCTAGAATATAAGCTTTAATAGGCTCATCTATAATATTAAAATATTTGTCATCTATCATTATTTATTAATTTATAAATATTATTAATAAATTATTATATTATATATTTATATCATTTTTTCTATTTATAAACAATCTGTTTAGTACTGTTATCATCTTTATTATTTTGTTGTATAGATTGTGTTATTGTTGGTCTATATATTTGATCATTTTTTACTTGTGGGAAATAATTTAATATGTGTTCTATACCATCAGTATTATTTAATTCTTTTGAAATCTTATTGGTGACAAAATTATCTTCTAATTCACCTGATTTTATTAAATCTTTTCTAATATCGTTATAAAGCGATATAGATAAATCGTCTATTCTCTTAATTACATTCTCTTCTTTTGTATTCCATCCTTTTGAAATATTTTTTTTATGACTATAAATAACAGATATAGCCATACCCCATAATAATCCTAGACGCTTTTGCTTATCTTTTTTTTTATAATTATTTTTATAAAGCCAATATCCATCATCTATAAATGTTTCATCATATAATATTGCAAATACTCCCCATATAAACCATGCATTATCATTATCTAAATTGTTAAATTTTGTATCAAATTTTAATTTTGTTCTTAAAATATAATCTAGTATATTTCTTAACATATTTGAAATATCTGTTAATTTATTTCCATCATCGTGTGAAATATTATCAACTGTTTTAATATAATATATTAATACAGATATTATTCTTATAGACGAATGATAATTTTCGTTATCATGTGGTGGAATAATGTCGTTAAAACGCATTAAACCATTATTAGATAATTTCATACTAGATTGTTGAAAAACAGGTGTTACTTTATCTTTTAATGATTTTAGTGTCATAGAACCACATTTAGTAATTGGATTTTTTAAATTAATATCACATAATATACACATTTTGGTAATAACATTATAAACGTCTTTAATAATAATTGTCTCATTTTCTAAAAGTATCTTAGTATTATTTAATAAATCGTTCCATTTTTTAACATCATAAATAGATACAAAAGAACCTATATAACTGCAAACATTTATTAAAGTATTTTCTAAAATTTCAATATTATTAATATCTTTTAATAGGAATTTTGTAGTTATAACTATACTTTCTTTAACATCACCATTTATAATAGATGAATAAAGTTCTTCACATTTATTCATCTTTCTTTAATATATTAAAATGTTATATGTAATATTATTTATATGCGTTCAGTACTATATAAGAATATAATTAATAAATTATTTAAATGTTAAAAGATATCTTATTATCTATTATATCAAATAAAAAAGGAGTTGAAATAGGAGGACCATCACATAGTTCAGCATTAGATATTTATAAAAATGCTGAAATTATAGATAATGTTATTTTTAATAAAAATACTGTATGGAGTAATCATACAGAAAAATATAATTATTATGCTAATAAATCTGGTAAAGTCATTATAAATGATGCTGTTGATATATTTTCAATAATGGATGAAACTTATGATTTTTGTTTTTCATCCCATTGTTTAGAACATATTGCTAATCCATTAAAAGCTATTTCCGAATGGCTTAGAATTATTAAAAAAGAAGGATATTGTATTATAATTGTACCAGAAAAATCTCTATGTTTTGATCATAATAGAGATTTGTCAAATTTTGAAACCTTATTAACACAATATAATAATAATGTTTCTGAAAAAGATCTTTCTACATTACCTGAAATTTTATTAAAACATGACTTATCTATGGATATTCCTGCAGGTAATTTTGAACAATTTAAAAAAAGAAGTTTAGATAATTATAATAATAGATGTCTTCATCATTACGTATATAGTCCTAAATTATTATCACAAATTGCTGAATATTTTAATTGTGATATTATATATACAGAAACAATTTATATTGACATATGGTTTATAATGAAAAAAAGATTTTAATATATTGATAAATACTTATAAATACTTATAAATATTATATTGTCATTAAATAACGTTATAAAAAATATATTGTAATGTTAGTAATAAACCGTATTAAATATAATGCTGATACAAATTATGACATTTATGAAAAAAAAATAAAGTATTCTAATGATAATAATTCTAATTTAACTAATCATATATTATACGCTTTTTTAATAAATGATCATAAAAAAATATTTACAAATGACGAACAAGTATTATTTAAAAAATATATAAAAAAACTTTATATTGAATATTATAATTTTTATATAAAAAATATTATCAATTATGGTAAAGAATATATAATAAAAAAAGATGATATATATGATTATATAAATAGTAATAAATCTAATTATTTTATAAATAAGAGATATTTTGAAAAATATATAGTATCATATAGTGTATTAAATATAAGTATTTTACGTTGGTTAAATAATATTTTTATTCAAATAGATACTATACCAATATTTAGTTATTTTACTATAACAAAATATAGAGTTTATATTTTTTTATCTAAAATGTTAGATTATATTATTAGTAAAAATATGGATAGTATAATAATATATATAGCAAAAGGTCATATGTCTTAATTGGTGAAAATTAATTCTTTATTTTTTATGATATAATCATTATATTTATTTATAGTTTTATAACATTTTATGATAGTAACTTCAGATACTTTGCATACTTCTGAAAATTGTTTTTTTGTATATCCCATGTCATATAACGTAGAATAGTAATATAAAATTCCAGCTGCTGATGATGTAGGTGAATTATCACTCATTATTTCATTTTTTTCAATAAATATAACAAGTTGTTTGCAATTCTCAATATCTTTAATAGATATATTAAGATTGTTAGCAAATTGTGATATAAAATCGATTGGTCCTGGAGATGAAACGTTAATTTGTAAAAGTGTTTGAAAACGCGAATTTCCCTTATTAAGAATTACAGGACTAATATTAAACATAGATGCAATATCCTTAGAACTTCTTGGAATTTTATTTAGAAGACATGCATGATAAATACAAGAAGCAATTAAACCTTCTTTATTGTCTCCGCGAGATATTTTTTTCTCTGAAGCTCTTTTATAAAGAACTTTTGCATCATCAATAACTTTTTGAGGTATACCATTATTGATAGTATTTGATGTAAGTTTATCAAAAACGTTCCAAAGCGTTCTTTCATCATATGGCATACTGTTCCACATTTGAAACATACGTATTCTTCTAATATCAATATTATCTCTATAGCTACCACCTATCATAGAACCCATAGAAGATTTAGGTAGTAAATTATTTGTTGGCAATCCACAACGAGCAGGGTCACCATCTCTATTATCTTCACTCCCATAATAACGCCATTCAGCAGTATTATCGATTACTTTACCAAGCATAGCACTACAATTACCACATATCTGCATACTATCTTCAATTGTTATCTTACTACTACCGCAACTACATTTAATCTTTTCTTCTTCTATTTTTTCTTCTATTGTAAGATCGCCTTTTATTTCATCAAACATATTCCATAATTCATCATCCATGTTTGATACAAATAATAAAAATAAAATAAAAACATCATTTTTTACACAATATACAGTAAAATTTTTTTTGTTTGTTTTAATTTAAATAAATCTTAAATAATACTAAAATAAGATTTAAAAGATTTTCTGGTGTAATAACATCAATTTCTTCATTCTTAATTTTTTTATTATTAATTTTTTTATTATTATCAAGATGAATATTTATAATATCATTTTTACTGTATATTCTAATATTTTTTATTCCTGTTGTATTTATATAAATATTATTTAATTAAATAGATGATATATTTTTAATATTGTTATCATATATAACAGTATTTTTAATTGTTTTTTTTAATTGTTTATTATTTATAATAGGGATACTAGTATTTACATAACTATTTTCTATAACATCATTTATAAACTGTAGTTCTCTATTTTTTACAATATTTTTTTTATATCTTAAAATAGTTACTAAAGACCTTTTTGGTATAATATTATATACATTTTTTATATAAGAATCCGTAATACTAGATAATAATAATATTATAAATAATTTAAATGTCATTTGCATAATAACTACTTAATATATAAACATCATTTTTTATTTGTTTATTATATTGTTATATACCATAAATTTATTATAAATATATCTATCAATCGAATAATTACTAACAAATAAATTTAATAGAGAATCTGATGACAAAGACCTATTTTTTATTCCAAATTTTTTTTTATTTGTTACTAATTTATTATTATTTACTAATTCAATATCAAATATATCTGATAATGATGTAGAAAATTTTTTATTATAATTATACGAACTAGATAATTTATCAAAGGGAAGTATTATTCTTTCATATAATAAATCATCAGAAGAATGAGATTTATTATATTTTTTAATTATAAGAATAGGGTTATTTGTATCACAATTTAATGTTATTTTCTTAATAATATCTTTATTTTGTTCTAATAATAATTTATTATTTTTCATAATAAATATTAATTATAAAAATAAAATGTTTATGTCATTTTTTTAACGCATTCCAATATGTCTTTTGATTGATTCAACATCTCTTTTAAGAGATCTTAGTTCATTTACCATAGATTTTTGTGATACGTCGCCTGTAAATTCTTTTTTATTTTGCATTCTATTTTGCATTCTATTCTGCATTTTTTCTTCTCTTTCTTTTCTTACTTGTCTAAAAGAAGAAATATCATCAGGTGTTACATTATATTCATTACAATAATATGATTCTGTATTATCTCCGTTGTCAATTTTTTTACAAACAATAGTAAAAAGACGAGTACGAATACTTCCTTCTGTTCTTTGAAGTTGAAGGGCAACATCTGCCATAGATTTTCCCGATGATAGACTATCAAGAATTGTTGTCTCTTCTTCTGGTGACCATTTTAGTCCTGCTCTTGCAGTTTCTACTACTTCTCTTTGAAGTTTAAGCTTCTCTTGGAATTTAGACATTATTTATATAATGTGATTGTGATGTGTTGGATTATATATTATATATATATAATTCTTATATATATTTTATATATATTTTATATTTCAAACTTTATATATTTTCAAAACTTTTTACAAAATAAAAAAATTTTTATTGTAAATAATTTTGAAAAAAATATTTCTCCTCTCTCTCCCAAATCTAGCAAATTTTATGGTAAGACCAACTAGCAAATATTTTAATATTTTTAAACCATATCATGCTATTAACTAGCACGTAAAATTATTTTAATTATTTTTATATTGTTTTACCATATTGTGTATAATATAATTATCAATATATACATGAAATATAATAATTTAATAAAAATACATTCATTTTAATAAAAATACATTCATTTTAATAAAAATACATTCATTTTAATAAAATAATTCATTCATTTAATAAAAATACATTCATTATATTTCTTATGATAATAATGCAATAATAATATTTTATATTAAAAAATATATACCACAATTAAAATATAATAAAAAATATTTAAAAATTTATAATATATAACAAAAAAAATGATAAGACTACTAGCAATAATTTCAAAAAAATAAACCATATTACCATATTGTCAAATAATATATTTATATAGATATTTTATTAAATATATTATACACCATTATAAGTATTATTTAATAATAAAAATACATTCAATTTTACACCTTTGCACATTTAAAATGCCGATTTAACAACAAATTAAATAGGTGTAAAAATTTGGTTATAACATAGCGTGGACTATGTATGAAATTTTTTTTGTAAATTGATTAGCTCGCTTACGCTTAATGTTATGATAACATAGTAATCAATTCAATAATACCATTTTTCAAAGGGTAAATCAACTGGTAGGTATAATACCATCTTTACATATTATATTATTGTTTATTTCTTATATCATTTTGGTAATAAAATTTCGGCATTTTAAATGTGCAAAGGTGTAAATGTTTTAGTTGATTATAATTTAGATTTAGAAATATTAAATGAAATTGATAAGGAGGATTTAAGACTTTTCAATAATTATATGAAAAGAATAACATGTTCTATATTAGATTCTTCAAAATAATTTATCTAGTTCTTTAATATCAATTATTTTGACACCAAGTTCTAGTGCTTTTTTAACTTTTGTATTATCAGTATCTTTATTAGCTACAATAAGATAATTTAGATTTTTACTAATAGATGATTTAATTATCCCTCCTAAATCAGTAATAGTTTTTTCATGTTCTTTACTTCTAAATCCTGTGAAAAGAAATCCTTTTCCATTTATATTAGTATTTATAGTTTTAGATACAATTTTATCTTCAATTACCTCGATAGGACTATTGCATTTAATATTAAGGTCGTCGTAAAATTCATAAAATTTTGGCAAATTATCTATGAAAAGTTTAGCAGATATTTCTGCAATACCATCAGTAGATATTAAATCAGATATGGTAAGCTTTAACGATTTTTGTCTGCTATCTTTATCAAAATTTAACAAATAAGGAAATTTATCAGTAATCATTTTAAGTTTTTTTTCACCATAACCACGACCAAAAACATTACTTGCATCCATTAGATTTAAACAATCTATACTATTAATTTTTGATAAACCATTTAATACATTATTAGCACTTTTTTCTTTGAAACCATTTATTTTTATAATATCTTCGTATTTAATATTAAATATTTTTTTAATAGTATCGAATCCGGCATCATATAGCTTTGTAATAATTCCAGGTCCTACTCCTTGAATATCAAGAGCTTTCATAAAATATATAAATTCTTTAATATCATGTTCACGATTCTTTTCATCAGATGAAAGCATTATATCAACATTTGTATCATTCCATATATAAGGAATATTAGGCATATCTGATACACCTGATGCAGACGGTGTCAATACTTCTAGAATATGTGGTATTACATCACCTGAACGTATTACAATAATTCTTGAACCCGCTCCTAATTTGTTTTTGGTAATGAAAGAAGCATTAAATCCAGAAGCCTGTTTAATTTTAACACCATTTAAATCTATTTCATTAAATCTTACAATAGGTTTAATATACTTGTCTTTTGATACATTCCATAAAATATCTGTAACAATTACTTCAACCTGTTCGTGTGTATGAATAGACTTGAAAGCAAAAGAATTTTCGGGATTCTTATCTTTTACAATATTATGAATAGCATCGTCACTAATAACAATACCATCAATATCATAAGGACTATTCTTTCTCATTTTTTTAAGATGTCCTGATAATACATCTAGATTTATACTATTTTCGATAACATATTCTACAATATTAAAACCAATTTGTTTCATATATTTCAGACCATCAATAGTGTTGATTTTAGGATTTATTAAAGAATATGCTACAAATTCAATATTATTCATAATTTTTTTATTAATAATTTTGCTATTAATTGCACCAGATACTACATTTCTAGCATTTGCTCCTAAATCTTTAATTTTTTCCCAATTATTTCTTGAAATAATAAGTTCTCCACGAAGTGCTACTTCCCCATTAATATTTTTAGGAATTCCTTTCACATAATCTATAAGATGAGATATATTTTGCCCTTCTGTACCATTTCCTCTTGTGTAAATCATTACTTCACCGTTAGCTTTATACTGAATTAAACAAGAAACTCCATCAAGTTTATGAGATATGATATAAGGAGCTTTATATTTTTTAGAATATTTAGTAATTTCTTCTTGATTATCTTTTATCTTGTTTTGAGACCCCATGTAATAAGGTAATAATACTTTATTTTTTTCATCAGCTCCTATGCGTTTTAAGTATTTGTCTTTTGGATACTTATCTTTAATATAATCTTTTATAATGTCATATATATCATCTGGTATTAAGGTATTCCCTGTATTAAAGAAAGCTTCATCGCATTTAATAAGAAATTCTATAATATCTTTTTTTTTACTTTTTTTTATAAATTCTAAAGGAGCTTTTTTAATTACTTCAATTTCCATATATTACTATAATAATATAATATAAATCATTTTTTATATATTAAGTAAATAAAAATAGTACATAATTTTATTTTTTTATATTTTTAGAGAAGTTTAATATATTTTATAAATTTTTAAATTATGTACTATTTTTATATTTAATATAACCATTTATTTAAATAATATCTAACACCTATTGTACGCCCTTTATTTTCATCTATATTATTATTTATGATATCTATATAAATATCATAAATATTTTCATTATATAATGAAATATATATTAAATATGTAAATATAAACAATATAGTAAATAATATATCAATAGCTGTAATATTTATTTTTTTTATATAATATAAACCGTAAATCATTAATAACTTAATAAATAACACAATAATATTAAAATTTATATTATTATATTTATTGTAATAAAATATTATAAATATTAATATTATTTGAAATAAAACTGCCAGTAATATTAGAATAATAGGATTATATTTTGTAATATTTAAATAATATAATAGAAAATATATAATTATCCATATTGATAATATTTTATCATTTGATATATATATATTATCATTTGTTTTGTAATTAAAAAATTCTTCTTTAGCAATTTTATAAGGATTTATAGGATTATTAATATCTTCTTTTTTTGATTTACTTCCTCCTCCTCCCATTTAATATATTAAAATATTAAAATATTACACCTATTACATAAAAAAAATGAATAATAATATTACTTTATATATTATACAAACATATAATGTTTAGTTCAAATATTAAAGGCTATTACAAAAATTATTATAACGATGATTGTGTTAGTCTATCAGACGACGATAATGATATCAAAGACGTAGATTATAAAACTGATAAAGAATATGATTCAGAAGATTCGTATGATTCTGAGGATTCCGAAGATTCTGATGAAGAATCAAAATATAAAAACCATCGTAAAGTATGGACAAAAGAAGACGATAAATATCTACTAAAATTATTCATTCTAGAGTATGATTATGCTGATATTTCTTGCTATCTAGAAAGAACAGAAGATGCTGTAAAAGCCCGTGTAGTAAAAACTATCTTGTGTAAAAAATATACTAAAAAAACACTAAATGATAATATGCATACTCTTTGTAAGACATTAGATATTTCAAAGAATGATATGATTAGATATATTAAATACGTTATCCCATCATTTGAACTTAAAAAAACTATTAAAAATAGATTAGCTTTTATGTAAAAATATTATATATATAAAAATATATCATATATAAACATATACTGATGGATAAATTAGAGATTATTCTAGATAATAGAGAACATTCTTTAATTACAGAAATTATTTCAAGAGATTTAGATAAATATAAAGAACAAATAAATATTAAGAAAGAGCAATTAGATTTAGCAGATATTCATGTAAAATATAAGAATTTTTTTTATGTATTTGAAAGAAAAACTCCTGCTGATCTAATATCATCTATTAAAGATGGTAGATATAAGGAACAAAAAAATAGATTACTATCTAATGTAAAATTAGCAGATATCACATATATTATCGAAGGTGATTCGGTAGTAAGTAATAATAAATATAGTTCTAATATTTTACATGGTTCATATTTACATAGTATGTTTAGAGATAATATACGTATAGTTTATACAAAAAATACTTCCGAAACTGCATCATTTATTATGATATTATGTGGTAAACTTCTAGATAATCCAGATAAATTTACTAAAAATATAGATTCAAATAAAGAAGAATTCTATACAGATTGTCTTAAATTAAAGAAAAAGAAAATAGCAAATATAGATGTAAATACTTGTTATATTATGCAATTATCTCAAATACCTAATATTTCTAATACAATTGCTAAAAATATAGCAGCTATATATCCAACATATAGAGAGTTAATATATGCTCTTGATAATATTAAATATGAAGATGAAGAAAATAATAAAAAAGAAAGAATTGCTCTTTTAACATCTTTGCCAAAAATTGGTAAAGAAAAAGCTATATCTATATTAAAATTCTTATCATATATATAACATATAAGAAAATAAGACAATATATAATATGATATATTATGAAAAAGTTCGAATTGATAGAAGAAGAAAAGGATAGATTTATTGATTATATTAGTAAAAATTTTGAAAAACAAGATAAAATTGATAAAGAAATGATAGAACATTTTTTAATTAATGTTAAAAAAGAAAACAATATTTATAAAACTAATATTTATCCAGGATATGAAAAATACAAATGGTATTATGACGGCAATGAATATATTATTGAATATAAAGAAACAAGTATTATGACTTTTAATTTAATTAAATCAGAGGCAGTATATTGCAAGAAATTATATATATACCATGATGATTATTCAAAAATTCAAAAACTTGTTACACATGCTTTTTCTTTTGATCAAAAAATAGACAAAGACAATATAACAATTTATTCAAGTCGTAGTAGTAAATATTCATCTTGGGAAAAACATGAAAGTATTGGTGTACAAACTATTGATAATATTTATATTGATAAAAAAATTAAAGAAAGTCTGATTTCTCGTATTGATAATTTCTTAGCATTAAAAGATAAATATCTAAAATATGGAAGGAATCATAAACTTAATCTTCTTCTTACAGGTGTTCCAGGTAGTGGTAAGACATGTCTATGTAAAGCACTTGCTAAAAAATATAACTACCCTGTTTATATTTTTAATTTTAGTAAATCTCTAACAGATGAATCATTTATTGAACTTACGAATGATATTAAAGAGAATTCAATTGTTTTATTTGAAGATGTTGATTCTTATTTCAAAGATAGGACTTCGCTAGATATTAACATCAGTTTCAGTTGTCTTATTAATATTTTAGATGGCTTTATTTCTAAATCTGGCGCAGGTATTATTACGATATTAACAGCAAATAACCCAGATAGATTAGACCCTGCGCTAATTAGACCAGGAAGAATTGATAAAATTATTAAATTTGATTATCCAAATAAAGAAGAAATTAAAGAGGCTTTTATGTCTCTTATTCCTTCTAGAAATGATAATGATTTTGAAGAATTCTATGAAAAAATTAAAAAAATCAAATGTAATATGTCAGGATTTGTAGATTATCTATTTAGAAACCCCGACACTTATTTAGAAAATATTGACGAGTTAATTAAACAAACAAAGATGATGGATGACATTATTAATGATAATAGTTATAAAATATATAATTAATTATATAAATATAATATTGTATATATATTATATATTATATATTGTATTTATATTATATGAATACTGAGGAACAAAATATAAAAAATAAAATAACAGAATTTGTTTCTAATAAAATAAATAAATATAATATTTACGATGAACCTTTTTATATTATAAATATTAAAGATATTATTAAACAATATAATGAATGGGTATTAAAATTGCCTAAAATTAAACCATATTATGCTGTAAAATGCAATAATAATCCTAAAATTATTAAAATCCTAAATATGTTAGGTTGTAATTTTGATTGTGCTTCTAAAAACGAAATTGATATAATAAATAATATTACAGATAAAACCAATAATATTATATACGCACATCCATGTAAAATGATATCACATTTAATACATGCTAAAAAAAATAATGTAAAATTAATGACTTTTGATTGTGTTGAGGAACTTTATAAAATTAAAGAACATTTTGAAGAAGCTGAATTATTATTAAGATTATCTGTTGATGATTCAAACAGTTTATGTAAATTTAATTCTAAATTTGGATGTAAAATAGAAAATGTAAATACAATTTTTCATAATATAGTAAATTTAGGTCTTAATTTAGTAGGTTTTAGTTTTCACGTAGGAAGCGGATGTAAAGATTCTAAAAGTTATTATAGTGCTTTAAAAATATGCAAAGAAGCATATATTAATGCTTTAAAATGGAATATTAAACCTAAAATAATAGATATTGGAGGAGGATTTCCAGGAAAAGATGAATGTATATCATTTGATGAAATTGTTTACAGTATAAATTCTGGAATAAATGCTTATTTTAATGATATTGAAATTAATTATATTGCAGAACCAGGTAGATATTTTGTAGAAAATTCACATACACTAGTATTATCAATTATTGCTAAAAAAAAAGAAGAAGATGTAATAAAATATTATTTAAATGATGGTATATATGGGTCATTTAATTGTATTCATTATGACCATCAGAAACCCAAATTAATAGCATTTAATACTTGTGATAATAATAGTAAAAAATATAATAGCACATTTTTTGGTCCGACATGCGATAGTATGGATGTAATATACAAAAATATTGAATTTCAAGAACTAGAAATAGGTGATATATTATATGTTAAAAATTTTGGAGCATATACTATATCACCATCTACAATTTTTAATGGTTATAATGTTATTACAAATAAATATATATATATATAAATTGAATATATTAATATTGTAAAAAATATTCATAATATGATAATAATTTATGATATTTAATAGGATTTATACAATTTGTATTATTTAATAAATAAAAAATTCTTTTATACCATTTTATATTTTCTATATATACAATCTCTTTATTTTTACAAATTTTATTATAATTAGCAATATGAAGATATTTATAATTAAGTGGAATCATTCCAATAATATCATTATAAAAACAATAATTATAATGATTTTTAACAACTTTATTAAAAAAAATTTTGAAATTTTTATTACCAACACGGGGACAACCAAAAACATAACAATTAACAACCTTATTACAATAACAATTAGCTATTAAAGAACTAGCAATTGTTGCTATACCTCCTCCTAAACTATGACCTAAAACATTTATAATATCAATATTATATTTATAGAAATCTATATAATCTATTATTTTTTTATATATTGAAAAATATTGTTTATAAAATCCGGAATGAACTTTTATAGTAGGATTAATAATATTTTCAAAATATATTTGCATATCAATTAATACATCTTTGAAAGAAGATGTTCCTCTAAAAACTATATATAAAATATTTTTATATTTAAAAATATATAAATTAACATCGGTATCAGTATTAAAAAAATATTTTCTATTTTTAACAATATCAATAATAGAATTATATTTAGGGTCTCTTAAAACATAATTTATGTCTTGTGGTTCAGAATAAGATAATTCACATAATAATATATTTTTAATTATATCTTCTTTCATTTTACTATACTATAAATTTAAATTTATCTTTTAATAATAATATATCTTCGTATTTTTTAAGTAAGTTAATATCTTTAAAGATACCAACATCGTTAGTAACCATCGCATTTGCAACAAGATTATTATTATTATCGTTACATTTAATGAAATTTAAATATTTCACATATGCCATATTATAATCTTTAATAAAAGCTTTATTATTTATTTTGATATCATAAAGCTTGTCCTTATCATATTCAAGAATATTTAATATAATATTTTTAATTTCTTGTTCTTTATTTTGAACGTTCTCATTTTTATATGTCCATACCTTTTTATTATTAATAGTTATATGTGCTTCACCTGTGATAAGACCAGATTTAGCATTTTTTGTAACTTTTATATTAGCTTGAACCCTATTTGATTCTTCATTTGTTTTTTTAGTATCAGATTTAATAACAACATCTTCCTTAATAGCAATTTTAGCAGCTTTTGATGTTTTAGTAGGACCTTCAGGTTTAATATCAATATCTTCAATAATATCGTTAGCTTTAGTAGCTTTAGCAGCTTTAGTAGCTTTAGTAGCTTTAGTAGCTTTAGTAGCTTTAGCAGCTTTAGTAGCTTTGGGTTTAGCATCGACGTCATCCGGATTTATTTTTTTTATAACTGCTGTAGTTCTAGTTTTTTTAACTTTTGGTTCTGATAATTTATTAATATATTCATCAAATAATAATTCTTTTACCATATTTAATTTTAAATTATCAATACGATGCTTTCGTTTAACATCATCTTGATATATTGGTTTGGCTTTTAGTTCTTCACTTAATTCAGACCAATATTCATATGGTTTATCATAACCAGGTAGTTCATCTAAACAAAGAGCATACAATTGTAAAATAGGTTTCATAATTTGATTTGTGATATAATGAAGGTAATCTGGTGTAATATTGTTTTCTTTAATATAATCAGGGTTTTCAATTCTTTCTCCTTGAAGACAGTCTTTATTAGCAACTTTAATATATACAAAAGGAACACGATCATTTACTGCAGGGCGATTACCAGGATCCCTTGAACCTATTCTATCTGCTAATACTTTATGAGCAATTTTCGTCGGGTCTTTATAAAAACCTCTTAAACTTTTAGAAATTACTAAATCATTAATATTTGTTTTACCATTTACTAGGTCGTCTAATTCATCTTTTAAAAATTCAATAGATTCCTGTAGGTCTTGTTTATTTAAAAGGATATCAATAATTCCGCCATAAATTTTTTTAACAATTTGTGCATTATCACGGCGTTTTAATACAATACCCATAGACTTTTGTTTGAATTTGTCAACACTATTTTCATATAAATTGCCTACATACCTTTTCTTACTGAAAATGATGAAAGGATATAAAGACTTTTCATAATTTAATTTTTGCGGTTTAGGCATAATACTGACAATATTTTTCTCAACATGTTTACCAATATCAATAGCGTATTTAAGAGCGTCTTTTCCATATACTTCGTTACCCGATTCGTCTTTTAGAGGAAATTTACAGAATATAGAATCGGTATTTTTTAGAATCATATTACCAATACCTGCATGAAAAACGCCTTCTTCTGTTTCAATATCATAAACATAACCATTATATGCTTCATGTAATAGAATAATTTTAACAATCTTATTATTTTTATCTTTATTAAAGATGTCGAAATCATCGTTGTCTTCTGATACAATAAGATTAATAACACCACTAATATAATTAATACAAACATCATTATTATAAGAAATATGTTTAATATATCTTTGCTGTAATTCTTGATGTGTATCAGTATCATTTTTATAATAAATAATACATCTATTAATATCTGGTGTGCTATGAAGTAGCTCAGTTCCAACCTTACAATCAACTGGTTTAATAATATTTCTATTGATATCTAGAAGACTATGGTCTTCTGTAACATCTACTAATCCAGTATGTGTAACAACTCTATAAATCTTTTTAGTAGTTTTATGACGAATGATTCTTTTAATTTTTGACCAACCTTTATCAGTCCAAACCATTTTATTATCTGGAATAAATTGTTCTTTCTCGAATCGATCAATATCGTTTGCTTTAAAACCACTATAATCAAACCATTCTCCATCCAATTTCTCGAATGTAGAAATTTCAATATTATTACCATCTTTAATAGTAATAGGTGTGTAAGGCATAACACTATCGCCATATATTACTTCCGCATTATATTTTGTCTCAACATAATTTTTAGCTAACATAATCATCTCACGACCAGTTGCGGTAGTACAAGCAGCAATTTCTTTGAGATAAATAGGAGATGTTCTTGCTCCAATCTGACCATATAAAGAGTTGGCAGTAATTTTATAAGCAATTTGAACGGCATCAAATACATCTTGTTCAAATGGATTATATGTAGAATTAATAGATACAATATCATTTCTATCTATCTTGGTTTTATTTCCGACATCATTTATTTCAACACTATCATCTGATTCTGATAGTAATCCAGATACAGATATAACTTCATTATTTTTTCTATACATTACTGTCTTATATTCAATCTTATTTCTAGTATTTTTACGTTCTACAAGAAGCATATTAAGAATCTCAGCAATAATACCTTTTTTACCATCTTTATACTGAGCAAATATACATTCTTTGACACCAGTTTTCTTTTTTTTGTCACCTAGACCTTCATATATGTCATATTCTACTTTCATATAATCAATATTAGGGTCATCAACCATGTATTTTTTATCTAATACATAACAATCATGAGATAAATTACGAGCAATCATAGAAGATGGATATAGAGAACCATAATCAAATACTACAATAGGGTCATTTAGATAAATACCTTCTTTAGGGTCTAGAACAACAGCTCCTTCATAACCATCATCGTCTACGTAACGATTTTCATTAAATGATTTAATAACAGGAATAAGTAAGTCTTTGTCCATACATTTTTTAGCAATTAGTGAAAAGATTTTGATACCTTGTCCTCTTCTAAATAAGTAGTTAAGAGGAACAAGACAAACATTTCCCATACCAATATTATTTTCTAGAATTTTGAGCTTATGAATAAGACGATTAATTAGAACACAATCCTGAATACAATATTCAGCAATTTCACATCTGTCAGCAGCATTACCTTTGAATTTTTTAAAGATTTCATTAGGTTTTAAATCATTCTTTTTATCACCTAGGAAAATTGATGCAACATTATCGAGTTTATAGCTATCAAGTTTTTGCTCTCTTTGCATAACTTTAAATAAATCAATAAGAACTGTTCCATCCATATCAAAATATTTAAGAATATTTTCACCCATAGCAGATGATGAAAGTTCTTGTTTAATTAGACCGCATTTTTTTGTAATAATACGACCTAATCCAATAGAAAATTGTTCTATAATATCACATTCAATAGCTCTATTCCAGATATATTCCATATCAAAACCAAATATATTGTAACCAGTTACAACGTCCGAATTAAGATTATTCATTAATTCTTTCCAAGCCATTATAAGTTGTTTTTCTGTTTTACAAACTACGACATCACAATCTTTGATAGGGTTACAAGTATTTAAAGTAATTATGTTTTTATAAATAATATTATCAGAACCATACCGATGAACAGTTGTTCCAATTTGAATAATTTCATCGCCTTTTAATTTTGGAAGTTTTTTATCAAAAATTTCTGTTAATTTATCTTCTTCAACAGTAAACTCTTTATTTGTAACTCTTTTAGTTCCTGCTTCTTCATCACTATCGTCTTCATTACTTGAACTCATTTTAGAAATTTTATCTAAAATTGTTATAATTGTTGGAATTACATTCTCAAATAGCTTAGGAATAGTTTTAATATAATCATTCGTAACAGCTTTTTTGGGATAAATTCTATTAATTTTTAAATCTGTATCTTCTTCAATAATTACATCATTTGTAAATATATTTTGAATCCAATTAATAATAAAATCTTTATCATATTCATATCCTGCTTTGGCAACCATTACAAAATCTTGAGCTAATTTTTTGTAATTTTTAATAGGCATAGGAAAGTCACCATGGCTACTAGTACATTCAATATCAAAAGATGTAATTAAAAGAGGAGCAATTCTATTAATTTCAATAGGATTGATATCCTTAGCATTTACGCGAACATTATAATTGCAACGAGATACTAAATCATCTGAAATAACATATTTATCAATACTAACCCATCCACAAGGTTTAATATCTTGAATGTGCATATATTTTAGGGAGGGGTCAATATTACTTTCATAAAGTTTATAACCTTCTTTTTCACGACTAGTAAAATAGTACTTTAAACCGTTATATAAAACTAGAGATTTAACAGATACCTTGATAAATCTAAATACCTTATTGTTTGTAAAACCCCAAAAATCTTTTTTATGAACTACAGAAAGAGATTTAAAATGCTTTGAAAGGGCTTTTGAAACAATTTTTTTATTATATTTATTACCATTAAAAGATGCTTCATAATACCCGTCAATAATAGTATTATTTAAAGCTGCTACTGATGATGAAAACTGAGATTCTGAATATTTTTCCCAAGATTCAGGTGGTTTTACATAAAAATAAGGTTCATATTTAACTGTATTAACACAAACTGTAGCACCATTATCACAAACACCATAAATAACGATCGAATATAAGTCGTTTTCTTCTGGTTTTTCTCTAAATTTGTCTGTTTCTGGTATATAAATATCTGTTATTTGAAACTGTAATGGAATATTAGCAGATGAAGGAGGTAAAGGGTCGTATTCTTTTCTAGGAAAATCCATTATTCTATATATAGTTATATAATTCTATTTGTTAAATATATATTTGTCAATTTTTATTTTTATTTAAGATTATATAAAAGAAGTATGCAAATACAAATAGAATTTATTTTAATTTTATTTATAGCATGTGGAGCTTTATATTATTATATAAATAAAGATTATTATGAAGGATTAACAAATATTAAAAGTAGTATTGATAATCGCGAATATACTGTTCAAGAAAGACACGACTCAAAAGATGCCGCTGATTTAATAGCAAAAATAAGGGAAAAATTAGAAATTATTGTAAAACATTTAATAAAAATAACACCAGATGACGATTATAGAGTAGCTATGTTAAAAGAAAACTTTCGTCCTGATAAACTTAAAGAAGGTGTAGATAAACCAGGATATACTAGTTATTCTATTAATAAAGGAGAAGAAATCATATTATGTTTAAGAACAAATAATAAAATTGTTGATATAAATACTATGATGTTTGTAGTATTACACGAGTTAGCTCATATAGCAACAAAAAGTATTGGACATACTGATGAATTCTGGGATAATTTTAGATGGATATTAGAGGAAGCTATTAATATTGGTATATATATAAAACAAGACTTTAAAAAAGAAGCAGTTGAATACTGTGGTATGACTATTACTTCATCGCCATTAGATAACTAATATATAGACTCTAAAATACTTAGAAGAGTACATAATTTTATTTTTTTAGATTTTTTATAATGTTTAATATATTTTATAAATTTTTAAATTATGTACTCTTCTAAGTATTATTATAATTCTGAAATAATTTTATTATAAAAAATAAAAAAAAATAAAAAAGAGGAGCTCATTTGCTCTTTTTTTATATAAAAATATGGTAATGTTTTTTAAAGATTATAATAAAAATATGTTATTGTTATGATGCTACGCGCGAGAACTATAGTATTGTGATGGTAATATTTAATATTATTTTGTATTTATATTATCATATTTTAAATAAAATGACGCATCAAAATAACATTTTGTCATGTTTATTTAACAAAATGTCATATGTCGAAAACAAAATGTCATATAACTCGAACATAATGTCCTATTATAGTATTTTTTTGTCTATATAAATATATATTTATAATATAAAGTTATATTATGACAAAAAAACATAAATGTTCTTATTGCAAGTATGAAACTGATAAGTTTTATAATCTTCAAAGACATTGTAATAATAAACATAATATAGAAATTTTTGAACTTAATCAAGAATTTCCAATATCATCTGTT
>Ga0222716_10000529_pt1 | contig 32827 bp, 50 predicted proteins | sample C33_13DmetaG_FD_165044 | JGI IMG/M metagenome (GOLD analysis project Ga0222716, IMG submission 165044) | Estuarine water microbial communities from San Francisco Bay, California, United States - C33_13D | ecosystem: Environmental > Aquatic > Marine > Unclassified | place: USA: California... | reverse complement strand
GGACTAGTTGTAAAGTTGTTAGTTACATCTATATTAGCCTCTTCTGTCCATTGCTCAAAATCCTCACTATAAGTAATAAGATTAGTAGAAGTAGGCTCTAACAATATATGACCATTCTCTCCATTACTATCATAGTTTATTCTAGCTAAATCTACTTCTTCACTAAATGTAATGTCTTTTATAGATATGTTGTCTATTGTACCTGTGTAAGTACCACTATCTATATACCCTAAGTATAAATTACTAGATGTTCCTGCTACAAAAGTATGAGAATAAGTGCCATCAGGACTATCTTTTTCTAAATAGCTTATATTTCCAACAGTTCCATCGTAAGGAAGTCTAAAAGAAGTGTCATTATTTAAAGTATCTGCACCTGTTATATCAAAGGTAATTTTATAAGTATTTCCATTAGTAAAAGTAAATGATTGTTGTGCAAATTGAGTAGCTACGCTTGTACCTACTAACTTACCATCTTCTACACTCCAACCTGTACCTAAACCCCACCTATCGTTAGGGTCTACTTGTTGTACTGATACGTTGTCTATTTGAAATTCACCAATAGCATCATTACAAAATATTCTTATAGAACCATTATCTGCATTTGCAGTATAATAAACTTCATAATCTACAAATGAACTTGTAATGTTATCAGTAAATATTACATAACCATTTTGTGTTAATCTTAAATTTACGCCGCCACTTATATTTTTAGCTTTGAAAGTAACTTTATAGGTTTTGCCATTTACAAAAGAAATATTTTGACTTATATTTTCAGTATGCCAATTACCATTTTCTGTATTATTAGAATTTAAAGCACCATCTACAATAGTTGCGTAATCACCACCATTTACACTCCAATTATCTAAATTTGGAAAATCTCCATCAGTAACTTCTTCATCACCTGTATAAGTCTTTACAGAGTGTACCCTTGCATCACTTGTTGCAGTAGGAGTAAGTAGTATAGATGCTTTGTCTAATATACCTGAACTGCTAATTCTAGAAACCTCAGACCTCGACTTACCATCATTTTCATAATAAGTAGAACGAGCTTTTAAGGCTCCAAATAATGAATCAAACTGAGTATACGCTTTTTTAGCTATACCTATAAATACTCCTAATCCCAGCATTATGTATTACTTTTTCTTTTTAAGACGCATTCCGTAACCAGCCTTCTTGACCTTTCCGCCATCTTCAAACTTACCAGTCTTCTTTGACTTTTTAGCCATTTTCTCTCTGTAAGCTTTTCTTGCTTCTTCGTCAGTCATGACTTTCTTTTCAGTTTTTCCGACCTTTTCGTACTTCTTTTTAACTTTCATAATATAAATTATTTAAAGACTCAAAGATAATAAAAATATATCTTATGATTACTTCTTGGTTGATTTTTTATTAGCTCCATTACGAGCCCTGTTTTTTGACTTGTCCTCAGGGACTATAGTGCCGTCCTTAGCGTGAGACATATCCTTACCGCCCTTGCCGTAAACGCCTGAGTCTCGCCTAGCCTTAACCAAGGCTCCACGATAAGCTCTCCTTTCTGGAGTACTGTGATACTTAGTGTCGTATTCCAGCTTCTTCTTCTTAGCTTCAGGATTTTCGTTGTAATACTTCTGAGTCTTCTTTAGTCTAGCCATGAGGCAAATATATAAAAAAATGGTGAGATACGTTGGGGTTGGGGATAATATAGATATACACGCATACACAATGGAACACCCAATCCATTATCCGAAATGGGGTGGGCCACTAGATAAGCTACTCTAGTAATCCAACCATCGTTTTTACCTAGCTCACTAGATAGCCACTAGGTTGTAGCCTAGATACTTAGACCTAGTACCACTAGAGAAAGGACTACCGAACCTAACCTAGCCCACTAGATAGGATAAAGGTAGGGTATAGGGTATTTTACTAGAGAAGAACGTCAGATTTTACTGGTATACCTTTGCAAACCGAACACTAGAGTAGCCACTAGAGTAGAATACCTCGGTTGCTGAACACTTTCGTTTTCTCTCTAGTATTACTAGATATGGGAGAACCCCTCACCCCTTTACCCCTTATTTCACCCCTCAAACCTTAACCTAGTTTTCCTAGATAGGGAAAGTCTTCAAACCTCTTACAGCGAAGAACAAGAAATTTTACTAGAGAAGAAGTGAAAGTTTTTTACTTTTTGTTAGGACTATGTAAATTTTTTTCTGTATGTTTGTACCAACAAATCGAACGAGGTTTGGGTGTAATTTTGAAATTTTGACTGCCTCTCTCTAGAGAGCTATCTAGTCCACTAGATAAGCCACTAGAGAACGCAACCTAGACCACTAGGGAACAACGATAGCTAATCTATCTAGTACAAGTACAGACTCACTAGAGTAAAACATGGAACGCTACTAGAGAAACACTAGAGACAAATTATCGCCCCTATCTAGTAAACCGAATTTTGAGTAGGTTGAAAGTTAGAAAGTTACTAGGTTACAAGGCAAGAAAGTGTGAAAATAATTTGCACACCTCAAAAATTTGACGTACATTTGTACCATCAAATCAAGTGAACTGCTTTACTGATTACAAGTTCACCTCTGGCACGACACAAATCAGCTAGCTACCGATAGGTAGGCTCACGAGATAATTTTTATCGGGAGATGACTAGGCTTGGCAATCGAGAGATTCAATGGGAGAATTACACCCACTAATCGAGACCTTACATCAACGAGTATTGGATTCACTAGAGTAGTCATTGTAGGCGGTACTAGGGTTGGAAACCTAGGCTAAATTCTGACAAGAGCAAAAATCCCTGTAATTTTTTATCGTTTTAAGGGGTGAGTGTAAACGATACCAACCTATCAAGGGTGGGGTACATTTGAGATGTACCATAATATGAAGGCTCATATTAACACATGATTGAGCATAAATAAGACTATGTGTACTATGTCGGTGGTAGCAAGAAATTGTGCGACTAACTACCAGAAACGGACTATTGTTCAGACAACAACAAGGGTACGTTGGGGGCATTCGTTTGCCCCTAGTCCACTAACTTAAATTGAATTGTATTATGAATAAATTAGAAATTTTAAAATCAGTTGATAAAGCATTTACATCTGAAGTGCTAGACAAGTTTTACTCGGTGGATATTACCTCTGAAAAAGCAAGACTACAAGGTTGTTATAGAACACAAATCATGATGGATATTAATAAGTCCCTTGGCTTAGATATGCGAGATTGGGAAATTACACGTAGTGGATATATAGTTCTTGAACTAGACCAAACGGGTAAAAAGTTATTCAATATTAATGGAACACCCATAGATATTAGAATTGTACTAACTGACTAAGTAATACTGATGAGGTCTCAATGACCGAAACTACCTAGCAATAGGTAGTCTATTACATAACCTTTAAATCAATTATTATGACTGATGAATTACGTGCGAAAGCCGACAACTTAATAGCAAAATATATACTTGTTAAAGATGATATTGAGAATTACACTAGCAAATATCATGATGAGATGTATTACGATATTATGGGATACTCTGAGGACTTAGAAGATGGAGAGCTTACAGAGGCTTGTATAGAAACTCTAAAAGCTAGAGTAGATGCTTGTTATTTACTAGAGAGAGGACTAAGATTATTTAATGATGAAACTGAAACAACATATTGCTAATTAAAATAACTATGGAAAATTTAAATTCTGGAGGAGGATACATTCTTCCCCTATCTAGAGAGAAATCTAGATTAATCAAGACTCCACTAAAGTTCAACCTAGAGTGGAACGCAAGAGTTAATCAATGTAAAACTATTGAGGATATTAACAAGTTAAAACTAGAGAAAGATGGAAAAGTATTTTAGAGTAAGATTTGAAGATGAGTTCGGTATTCCAGAAACTCAACAAGATGAAATTGACACACGTCAAGAAGCTATGGAAATTGTTAAAGAATGTGAGGTAAACTGGGGTATGAAATGCTGGGTAGAGGAATATGTATGGGTTGAACCTAAAGATGAAAGGGTTTATTCTTATCCTAATTCAGTAGATGGCTGGGAAGATATATATCAAATTGAAGAATAAATTAAATACTATGTCAACATTCAGAACTATTAAAGTCAAGAGAGAAGTAGCAAGAGCAAAAGCACAAGCTATTAAGGATATAAAAAGATTAAACCTAAAAACAAATAACAAATAAAACACAAAACTATTATGAAAAAAATTAAATTATTCTTATTAGCAATTAAAAGATTGAGAACTACATTTAGCAGATATGTGGTATTTAGACTTGTGTTAAATTACATATTAAAACATAAAGAATTACCACAAGCAAAAATTACTAATCCAGAAATGAAATAAAACTAAGAATGAAACAAATAATAAGTAGATATATAAAAAAGTTTGGTTATACGCCTAGTATTTATGAACTACATAGTTTATATACTCAAGGGTTATTAAGTCTATCAGACAAAGAAGAAAATATTTTATTAATAGAATTTGAAAAACAATTAAAATAAAACAGATGATAAGAGTATTTAATAATTACAAAGACAACCTAAAACTTGACGGCAACAAAGTAATGTCTTACGACACACACGTTGCAACAATATCTGGAGACAACCTAAAGCAACTAGGTTATTGGTCTAAAACTACACAGAAACACATAAACTATGTTTCTCAAGTAATGGGCTTACATGTAGTCAAGCCGAAAAAATCACTATCAACACTAACACTTAAACACTAACACTATGTGGATAACACGCTATTTTGGAGAGAAAAAACATTTAGACAAATGGATTTCTAGAAACAAGAACAAGTACAGATACAACGTAATTTTCGTTGATAACGAGTATGCAGTAGAATATAAAGAACTAAAAAATATTGGGTGGTAATGTAAAAGAATTGAAAAAATATTGATAAAGCAGTCGACCACAACTGAAACTCGTTTTTAAAACAATTAAATTATGAATGCAGAAGAAATACAAGATTACATAGAAGGACACTACGGACATATGCAACATTGTGCCGATAGTATGGAGTTAGCACTAGACTATACAGCCAACGAATATGATGTAGATGTGGAGGATTTATTCCATCTTATAATAGAGAACGAACCTATGAGTGGTACACATTCATACGGATTTCATACCGCCTACGGAAGAGGACTAATTAATACATTTAAAAATGAATACTACAATCATGCAAGATAGAATACACAAACTAAAAGGAATGCTAGAAAATGTAGATAGCGGAGACTTTCACTACGATAGTTATCATTCTGGTAGAATAGAAGAGATGATAGTACAATCACAAATAGAAGTATGCCATAAGATAGCTAGCTATATAGAAGAGATTATTGAAGAGGAAGAAAAAAAGCAAGATGAATTTGTTAAACTTAGACTAAAAACAAAATGAATTACAACAAAGAGCAATTACACGATATGTACCTAGATTGGTTCAACAACTACCTTTCAACAGAAAAGTTTGCAGAACATTACAACTTGAGTATGGCGGAAACTGAAAACGTATTGGATATGGGTAGAAAGATACAAGAGGCAATCAATATAAGAATAGAAGAAAAGAATATTCATACAGATGAAAAAAATGAATATAGCTAGGGCGTTAAATGGGACATCACTATGGCTTCGCCACCGTTCGCAAGGCTCACTGAGAGAGATTTTTTTTTCTTTAAAAAAAGAACTCGTGTAAAGTAAACGGTGTGTTATACTATACAGCACAATAGCAAGGCAAAGTTATGGGAATAAACTTACAAAGTCAATATAAAAACAAGCACAAACAATAAAAGTTATTAACAATTTAATTAATTATTATGAAAACTACTAATGAAATTCAAAGACAACTAGAATTAAAAGCTAATAAATACATCGAAGAGAAAGCAAAAGAAATGTTTGAAATTCACAGAGAAATAGCTCTGTATTTAGGAGGTAAGCTTCCAAACTACATTGACTACATCACTGATTATAGCGATTACAGTAGTGATTTACACGCAAACAGAGGTAAATACTTTACGTCTAGCTCTCCTTCAGCAATGCAGCTCAAGTACCGACAAGACCTAGCTAAAAACTACAAAGAAAAACTTGTAGCTAAATACACAAGTGAATTAATAGAAAAAGTAGCAATATTTTAATTTTACAACTATGAAACACAGGTTTAAAGAAGATAATGAAATTATCTCAGAATTTATGGGATTTAAAAATGTAGGTACATCAACTAACCCAATGTATGATTGGATTGGTGGTGGTGTAAGAGACTTGCATGGCTTACGTTATGCAGAGTCTTGGGATTGGCTCATGCCAGTATTAAAAAAGATAAACGAACAACATGTATCTCCTAATGTTCGTGGATTGTGGAGAACGATAACTAATCCATATGAATTTAGCGTAGAAGAAGTTTATCTACAAGCAGTAGAAGTAATTAAACAATTAAATAACAACAATGAGTAACAATTTAGATATGATGAAGATGTTCATGCTATTGACTGATATGTCAGTAGAGGACAGAGAGAGTAAAGTAAAAGCAAAAGCTAGAATAGTATTTGCTACCGATGGAATTATAAAGCCAAGTGATTGGGAAAACCTATCTTTACACGAAAAAGAGAAAAGATTAACCTTATTACAAATGACAAAATGAAAGCAGAAAAACAAAATAAGAGAGAAATTTTAGGATACGTTGTTATGTATTTAGGTATAATAGCTATGACAATATCAATAATTTATAACTTAATATATAACATATGAAAAGAGTAGTAGAAGATAGCTATTGTATAGAGCAAGAAACTTATACGATAGAAATATATTACAGATATTATTCGGATACTGGAAGTTGGGAGCAACCGCCAGAAGAAGATTTAGAAATAAAGAAAGTCGAATATAATGGTATAGATATTACAGACATGTACTTTGACTTAATGATGACTGACTCAATAGAAGAGGAGTTAATAGAACAAGCAAGAAATAATTAATAGTAAGGTGTGTAATGAGTAGCGTATGCTATACACACTTAATAAGAGTGAAGTCAGTTGCGACACCAAGCTCTTACCTTACTATTCTTAACAATTAACATTAAACTAAATTAAATATGGAACGATATTTTATAGAAGATTATTGGACAGGATTAACTATCCTAGATGATAATGAACATTATACTAGATATTTTAACAGCATAAAAGATGCAGAAGAATTTCTTAATTCTTTAGAAGGATTGAATGATGATGACAATTTTTATATAGTTAAAGAATTAGATGGAGAAATACAACCAATAGAATATTAAAACTAAATTAACATTAAACTAAATTAAATAATATGGGATACAGAAGTAAAGTAATCTTTGGAGTTAGGAAAGACTCAAGAGATAAAATGGATAAAGTTTTAGAAGAACATGACCCGCAAAACACGTTCAGATGGTATGAAAAGACTTACAGTTGGAGCGAGTTTGATAAAAAAAATAATAAAATAACTTACACAGAGTATTGGATTATGTGGGTAGGAGACTTTCTAAAATGGTATGATGAATTTGAAGAGGTTATGGCAGTCAATAAATGTATTGATGACTTAGGCGATAAAGGATTTATGGTTGCTTTGGGAGAAGATAATGTTATACACTCTGAGAGAGGGGAGTGGTATGATTTTGTAGACCATATAAGTAAGCTAGAAATTATATAAATAATGGAAGAATGACAAAAGAACAAACAATAGAGCTTAATTTATTAATAGCTATATTTAGATGCTTTAATGAACAGCTGTATAACTTAAAGGGAGTTCACTCCAAAGTAGTTAAAATGAAGTTCAATAGGTTACTGAGGACAGCTGACCAATACGAGAAAGAAATAATTAATTGGACAAACAATGATGATATAGACATTGTGTATGATAACATGATGGACTTAATTATTGAAGTCAAAAAACAAGTATTAGAAGATGAAAAATGAATATAATAAAGTTGTAGAAAGAAAAGATGTTACTGTAAAGAATATGATTGAATACTACAATAAAAGCAACAGGTTTAAAAATAAAATATCTTGGGATAACTATTACCTATTAACTGGTTGGACACACAAACAAAGAACAAAAGATGGAAGAGGGAGATAAATCAAACAACGTAGATAATGTTAAGTCATTACAACTAAAAGCTATGCTTAATAGTTCTATTGAGGAAAACAGAAATTGGAATAAGATTGTGTTATCTACACACAATATAAAGAAGTTAAAAAATATGATAGAATTTGTAAAATGGAGAGAGGAAATATGTTTGAAATAATAGTAACAGTAATATCCTATACATTCTTTTTCTTTTTATTTTTTGTAACTATGTTTACTTTCTTATCAATGATATTTTTACTACCTTTAATTAAAATAACATCATGGATAAAGAGACACAAAAATCAATGAATAAATTGAGACCATTAATATTTAGGATAGTAATGGACACAATTTCTGAATATCAAGACATGGAAGAATATGTTCTTGAAGAGGAAATGTATATCTATATAGTAAATAACATTGATGCTATTAAAACTTTATTCGATGACTTTGGTAAAGATAAGGAGATAAATATAATAATGAATTATCTGATTGATTACTTTACTAAAATTGAAGAGTATGAAATTTGTTCAATCATACACGAAATAAAAACAGAAATAAACACTACGGAATAATTTTGCAGATGTAAATCTTTTTTATTATATTTGCTGACAATTTAATTTAATTTAACAACAATGAAAACAATCAACATCAAAGGGAAAGAGTATATCCCAGTAAACGAAAGACTCAAACATTTCAGACAGAATTATCCTAATTACTGCTTAGTAACAGAGCTTGTTCAGGCTACCGAACAGCATTGTGTTTTTAAAGCTAGCATAGTAAATTCTGATGGAATACTTATGGCTACTGCACACGCTCACGAGACACAAGCAGATGGTTATATCAACAAGACTAGCTTTATTGAGAACTGCGAAACTTCTGCTTGGGGTAGAGTTCTTGGTAACTTTGGTATAGGTATAGACACATCTGTAGCTTCTGCTGATGAGGTTAAAACTGCCGTATCTAAGAAGAAGGCTCCAGTAAACCCTAAGTCTTCACCTAAGCCTAAATTAACAGCACCTCAGTTGGAGGCTATGTTGAAGGCTATTGAAGATGGTAAAGGTGATGTAGTTAAGGGTAAGATTTCTAATTACACATTGACTAAACCTCAGTCTGATTTAATTAGTCAAGCTTTAGCGTAATGTTCGAAAAGTTTATCAAGAAGTTTGTCGATGACTCGGCTTACTACTCTGATTTTGACTTTGTTACTAACTCACAGTTAGGTAAAATTGCAGTGAGTCCAGCTCACTATCAACACTACAAAGACAACCCTTCAGAGAGAGAAGAAACAAGAGCACTCATTTTTGGTAGAGCTTTCCACTTATGTATCCTAGAAAAAGATAAGTTCGATGAACTTGTTGTTATGGAGCCTAAGATGGATAAGCGCACCAAAGATGGCAAGGCTATGGCTAAAGAGTTTGCTGAAGAGAATGAAGGTAAGCTCATTCTTACACCAGTTGAATGGTACAGTTTAATTGGTATGAGAAACAGAATATACTCTTGCAATGAGGCTACCGAACTGCTATCTAAAGGAACCCCAGAAGATGTTATGGTTTGGGAAGACCCTGACACCAATGTTCTTTGCAAGTGTAAAGCTGACTGGGTTAATCTTGAAGACGGATATATCATGGATATAAAAACTACTCAAGATGCTACACCAAGAGGATTTAGGAACTCCGCTTACAAGTGGGGATACGACAGGCAATCTGCATTTTATTCTGATGCCTTCGGAGTTAAGAATTTTATATTCATAGTGATAGAAAAATCTGCTCCTTACAACATAGGGGTTTATAGTTGTGGTGATGACTTCATGTCTGGAGGAAGAGCTAAGTATAAACACTTATTAGGAATGTATAAAGACTACTTTGTTGAAGAGAATAAAGAGCCTTATGAATTTACTTGGATAGATGAATTATAAAAACAAAATTATGAGAAAAGAAAATGGATTGACAGCAGAGATGCAATTAAAAGGTATATCTAGAAATAAACTTTCAAAGATGACCGACATATCATTACCAACATTAAGGAAGTATCTGAATGAGCCTTCATTATTTAGTGTTAAACAAGCTAGAAAGATTAATAAAATTATGGATGTTTCAGATGATTACGGATTTAAAAAAATGTTTTTATGATGGTAGATTCTATAACAGTTTTAGCGTTCTTAGGAGTTTTGCTTGTAGGAGTACTTCTAGGTTCATACGCAAATAATAAAAATAATGAATAATAAATTAGTAGTTATATGGCCGAGTTAAACGAGGAAGCAATAGATGTTGATGAGATAAAGCAATTACACGACAGAATAATGGATGTAATCTGTGTAGTTTGTCAAGTATCTATAGATGATATAAAGAGTAAAAAAAGAAACAGAAATATAGTAGACTCAAGGGTATTATACTCTCACTTTTTAAGAAAGTATACTAATTATAACAAGAGCAGAATAGGTATTCTAATAATGAGAGACCATGCTACAGTTATACATTACCTTAAAAATCACGAAAGATACTTAGAAACTGATTTTGAATATAAGGTAGTTTACAATCAATGTGAGGCATTGATAAAAGAAAAGTTAGACTTGTATGATTTCTCTAATCAGATAACATACATAGAGAGTTTGAATAAAGAAATAGAATTTCTTAAAGAAAAATGCTTGGAATACAAAGACAAGTATTCAATACTTAATTTTAAGTATAATCAACTTTGTAATATTATTAATAATTAATTATTTGAATTATGAAATCAGAAACGATTTATTGTGGAAACGGAAAGGAAGTAGTATTTGAAGATGGTTCTTCTATTGTAAACTTTAGTGTTTCTTTAGGTAAGATTAAAGAACATGTTTATGACTACAAAGGAGAAAAGTACATCAATCTTACAATCGCTGGTAACAGAGATGGAGAGAATGAATACGGAAAAACTCACTACGTAAAGGTTAACACTTACAAGCCTGAAGAGAAGACAGCTACAACAAAAGCTGCTGCTTCAGACGATGGTTTACCATTCTAAGAAATACCCTTGTTGTTTATTAGAGGGGAGTGACTACATCGGTAGCCTCCCTTCTAATTACATTAATTATGAAGGTTAAGATAGAGATAGAGATAATAGATGAAACTGTTACTGATGATGAATTAAAATCATTGTTAGCTGAGGGATTATATAATATATGCTACAAGTGGGTTGTCAATGAAGAACCTCCATTTATAGAGTTCACAAATAGTGAGCCTAAATCAAAAGAAAAAGGATTTTTTAAACTTAATTGGGATGAAACAGAACAGTAATTTAAAAAGAAAATACATCTCTAGAGTAGATGGTTTACTAAGAGAAAACGCATCTCTTAACGCTAAGTTAGGGGTTGATAGTACTAAAACAGAAATAGAAAAAATAAGAAAAGAGATAAGAATAAACATAAGGAAGATAAAAGATTTATGTCCTTACACTTACTCTGTAATAGAAGTAGATGATAATCATAAAAAATTAAAGTAATATGTTGCTGAGGGTAAAAAACACATTCATTGATACAACTAAGATATTACTTTGCGAAATGGATACTTATATCATTACTATCTCTTTGAGTGGAGCAATGGAAACATATGATATAGTTTTTGAAAGTGAAGATGATTGTATTGAAGAATTTAATAAGATTTGTAAAAAGCTATCTGTTGTAGATATAGACAAAGTAAAAACAAAGAAATCTTCTACAACTGCTGATGATAAAAGAGAACTATTTGACACATTCTGGGAGTTGTATCAGAAGAAGATAGGTTATAGTAAATGTCTAGAGAAATGGATGAAGTTTGGTATATCTACTATGAGTGAGATAATAAAGTCAGTACCTAAGTATGTTAAGGATACACCAGATGTAAAGTACAGAAAAAACCCTTTGACTTGGCTTAACGGAAAATACTGGGAAGATGAGCCTTTAAAAGAGAAAGAGAAAGAGAAAGAAAAATTTAACCACGAAGAATTATTTTAGTAATGAGTTTAGCCAACGACCAAATTACAATAAACAAAACAGAGGGAGAGATAAGAGCCGTATGTAGGTCTTGCTCTACAGATAGAAAAAAATCAAAAGAAAAGTGCCTAGCAATTAACGCTGAAAGCGGAGCTTACATTTGTCATCATTGTGGAGACTCAGGAATAATAGTTAGTCATAGAACAATGGGCTCAAAGGAGCAAAAGTATGAGAGGCCTACTGCTAGTAACGCAACAAACCTTTCAGATAAATTATATGAATGGTTCAAGTCTAGAGGAATATCTGCTGGTACAATTATAAGAAACAAGATTACTCAATCATGTGAGTACATGCCTCAAGTAGGTAAGGAAAGGAATACCATAAACTTTAACTACTATAGAGATGATGAATTAATAAATATTAAATACAGAGACTCAGAGAAAAACTTTAAACAAACTAAGAATGCCGAGAAGATATTCTACGGTTTAGATGATATACAAGATTGTAATGAAGTATATATAGTAGAAGGAGAGATGGATAAGCTTTCTTTAGAGGAGGTTGGTATAACAAACTGTGTTAGCGTTCCTGATGGAGCACCAAATCCAGGCACAAAAAACTATGACAACAAGTTCAGTTATCTTGACAACTGTTGGAGTTACTTTGATACAGTTGAGAAGATACATATTTGCTCAGATAATGATACCAATGGTAGGGTTCTTCTTGAGGAAATAAGTAGGAGATTAGGTAGAGAAAGATGTAATATAGTATCATTTCCAGAGGGCATAAAAGATGCCAATCAAATGCTAATGGAACTTGGTCCTATTCAATTAGAGGAATGTTTGAAGAGTTCACAACCTTATCCAGTTGAAGGAATTTTTACTGTTGATAGTGAAAGAGGATACATGCTTGATGTCTTCCATAATGGAAAGAAGAAGGGACTTACTACTGGCTATAAAATATTAGACAATCATTACAAACTTAGAACATCTGAACTAGATGTGTGGACTGGTGTTCCAGGCTCAGGTAAGACAATGATGGCTATGCAGATTATGCTAAACGCATCTGTTCTGTATGGTTGGAAGTGGGGAGTATTCTCTCCTGAGAATTATCCAGTAGGAGATTTGTTTGACTTGCTTGCAGAAATGTATGTAGGAAACACATCTGACATGGAGAAAGACAAGAGAATGAATGAGTATGAATATGAAAGTGCTATGCAGTTTTTGAATGAGCACTTCTATGCTATATATCCTGAAGATGATTTCAGCTTAGATAATGTACTAGCAAAATTTAAACATTTAGTTATGCGTTACGGAATCAAGGGATGTCTTATAGACCCATTCAATCAGCTTGACCACGAGTTCAGAGGTAAAGATGAAACAACTTATATAGGAGAGGCTTTGACTAAGATTAGAAGATTTGAACAAGTGAACGACTTGAAGTTCATAGTAATAGCTCACCCTAGAAAAATGGATAAAGATGAGAGTGGAATGCACTACAAGATGCCAACCGCATATGATATTAGTGGCTCTCAAAACTGGTTCAACAAAGCAGACAATGTAGTCTGTATACATAGAAATAACCCACAAGATACCTTTGACACTTCCGTAAGGTTCAATATTCAGAAAGTAAAATTCCAAAAGTTAGTTGGCATACCTGGTGAACAACTTCTGAAGTTTGATAGGAGGTCGAATAGGTATCTTGACTTGGGTAACAGTTGTCCATTGGATAGAGTCAGTATAACTCATTCTGTTTTATTTGCCACAAATCCTAGAAGTAATTATTATACTAAATAAAATACATATGACAGCAAAAGAATTTTTAAAGAAAAAATCAAAAGGTAGAATACATCAAGGTAATATTAATGAAATAGCAAGACTTCTAGAAGAGTATAAGAAGATAAAATTTCAAGAATATTTTATGATGATAACAAAAATAAGATGAAGAATTGGAACAGTAAGAAAGGAGAATGGACAGATATTATCAAGAAAGACACAAGAGAGAAAGCTATGTTAGCTCAATTCTTGAAACTTCAAGGAATGTCTGTAAAAATGATAGCGAATAAACTATCATTGAGCGAAAGTAGAATTAATGAATATTTAAAAGAAGATGAGTAAATTAGAAAAAGGATTTGTTTCTCAAGAGGGAATAGCCAGAGCAAATATAATGTTGGCTCTTTTAAGAGCTTTTTGTGACTCAATACAAGGTATGGAAGGAATACAAAGGCATCAACTAAAATTAAAGTACAATAGATTAGTAAAGACATCTCAGCAGTACATAAAAGAGCTTGAGAAGATAGAAGGTTTATCTGATGGATACATGAATATATATGAACAAATAAATGATTTACTTTATGAGAAAAGAGATATATCTACTGGAAACGAGAGTGAGGTGGTGGAAGACAAAGAAAACTCCGTCAGGGAAGAAGATAAGAGAAAAGAAAAGTAGAGAGAAAGTTATAGAGATTATAACCACAGAGAAAGATGGCGATGCAATGTCTAAAGACCAACATATAATGAATAAGATAAGAAATAAGTTGGGTTTATCAATAGATGCTAAGGTTGATATTGTTATAATTGAAAACACGAAAGAACAATCATTAGGAATGAGCAATGACGTATACTAAGTTTAAATCAGATTTAATTGTAGGAAATGAAGGAGAATGGAATGTCGTAAACTTTCTTAAAAAAGAATACGGTGTTTATGATGAAGAGTATAATGGAGACTGGCGATGGGATATATCGGTCAAAAGTTTATCTACTAAAAAGACAACTTACTTTGAAGTTAAGACAGATGTTTATGGTGTAGACACTGGAAACATGGCTATAGAGATAAGATACAAAGGAAATCCTAGCGGAATATCACATACTCTTGCAGATTATTTTATATATTACTACAAGAATCTTGATGAGCTTTATATGATAAGATGTGAAGACCTAAAGAAACTAATAAAACAAAACATAAAAGAATTAAAAGTCGTAATGGGGGGAGATAATAATCAAAGTGAGCTGGTTCTAATTAATAGAAGAGATTATTCAGACCACTTTCAAATGTTTTATCATACCTATGAACAAAAAAGTAAGGAACGCAACAGTATCTAAGAAAGGAAATAAAACCTTTCGCTCTAAACTAGAGCTGTTTACATACAATGAGCTGAAGAAAAATAAAATAGAATTTCAGTATGAGGAAGTTAGATTTGAACTGATACCTCCTTTTAATTTTGACTCAATATCATTGGAAAAGAAGAAGAGTAAGGGTAGAAATATTCTAAAGTATACTCCAGATAAAGTTAGAGCTGCAACATATCTTCCTGATTTCGTTAATCTTAAAGAAGGTTGGATAATAGAAGTTAAAGGATTAAGAACAGAAGCTTTTGACCTTAGATGGAAGCTATTTAAAAAATACCTTGTCGATAATGGTTTATTTTACGACCTTTACATGCCTGGAAATCAGGCTCAAGTAAAAGAAGTTGTTAAATTAATAAATAAAAATTATGATAGGTAATATATTAGGAGGTTTATTCAGCAAGATAGTAGATAACGCAGAAGGAATACTTGATGAAGTTATTACTACTGATGAAGAACGTGACAAAGCTAAGTTAGCTTTACAAAAATTATTATTAGATGCAGAGCGTGAAGCTTTTGCTAAAGAAGTAGAAGACAGAAAAGATGCTAGGAGTCTTTATAAAGATGACGCTATTATACAAAAAATATTGGCCACTCTTTTTACTGCCGCATACTTTGGCTTAACATACATTATGTTTAGATACTTTGTACTTAATACGATAGAATTATCAGACTATGAAATAGGATTTATATCCACTGTTTTTGGAGCTATGTCTAGTAAGGTCAATACTATTATTGATTTCTTCTTTGGAGGAAGCTCAAACAATAATGACAAGTAAAAAAAAATAGACTCCCGATTAAAGGAGCCTATCACAAACAAAACAATGAAAAAACAAAGTGCAGTCAGAACGACTGCGAGAAAGAAGTTATATACTTTTATATCTTATTGTTACCGATTCTTTTTGTTCCAAAGCCTTAGCAATACAAGGATAAATCCTTTTGTAAGCCTGCGTAGACTGACCAATGAATCCGTCTTTTTGTACCAAGTTATTAACTTGGGTGTCCCCAACAAGGAGACAACCAGCGGTATGCTCGTCTGTGTTTCCGCAATGAATAAGAATATAATCAAAGCCAGGAACATTATTAATCTGTAGCATTCCTTTGTGGATGTCAGCAAACCTTTTCTGGTACTTAGAGTGAAAACCGCCCTCTTTACGAAAGCCAATCTCATAAATGCCATCAGGAATACGAGTCTCACCAAGAACCTTATTGTATCTGTACTCATCTTCTAATGTATACGCAAGAAAACTTTTGATGTCACGATTAGTTACATCAAAAAGTAATCCAGATGTTGAATCTTCTCCGCTACTGAATCTGAGTACTTCTAATCTCATACTATCCCTTAGTATAGAATGCAAATTCTCCTACAACAGCAGCAGTATCAGAAACAGCAGTTAATCCTTTAGCTCCCTTCAAAGGAAAGAATGCAAACTCTTCAGCACCTAAATCTAAAAAGGTGTTTCCAGCTGCATCTTGCAAAGTTATTATGTTTGCAGTTGTAGCTCCGTCAGCAGCTAATTTACCTGTGTTTTTAAAATAAACATAAGCGATAGAAGTTTGTGCGGTAGTCAATAGTGCAGTACCAGTGGTTATTGCACAAGATATTTTTCCTGGTCCTGAGCTAGTATGAGTTGTATTAAGTCCAGTATTCACCGAGAAATTTAAACTATCAGATGAAGCATCAGTACTTAAAAGTGATAATGTTGGTGTTAATGTAGCCATTTTAAATTATTTTTTACAAATATAGTTAATTATTTCTTAAAGCCTTTCTGTACTCTCTGATATATTCTTCAGGAGTTTTGTTGCTTTGTTCTTTTTTAGGTCCGTATTTTTTAGGAAATACACTTTCTAAAGATTTACCATCTCTCAAAACATTTCCAAAGTATTCTCTAGCTCCTTGCCTACCTAAGAAGTGAGATAGTGCTGCCACCTCATCCTCCGTATAAAGGCCTTCAATAACGCTTTTATATTCCTTAGATAGCTCCTTGGCATTTCTATATAGGCCTGGAACATCTTTTTTTAATGTTCCTTCAAACCTTTTTTCAAAAAATCTATCTTGAAGACTGATGTCCTTAGCAAAATCATCTCTAGTTAATCTAGACATTCTAGTAGGACCTGGAAGGTCCATATCTTCTATCTCACTAAATCTCTGTCCGTACTTTCCAGTAGCAGTGCTTTCAGGATTAATCATGAGAACACCGCCTAAAGACTCAACCTGAGATATACCTACTTTAAGTTTATCAAACATCTGAGCCTTATGTGTTTTTTCGTCAGGGATATTTGCTGGAATTATTTTTTTGTATGAATCCATTTTTTTGTATCCATCATTATTTCCTCCGTTGCTATACCTTTTTATTAACCTAGAGCTAACATCTCTTTTGTTTAATTTAGCCATGATTCTTTTGTATTTTAAATTCTGTCTTTAAACTTCCTCCATCATGCTCAACAAACTTTCCTGTATGTTTCATTAACTTGTATCCGCCTTTATGTTTCATCCAATGATAACCAGCTGGAGCTTTAACCATCATGCCATCCTTAGCGTTTCTAACTTTTTTAGCTAGTTCTTTATTGTATGATGCACTTGGTTTACCTGATGAAGTAGCATCTTTTTTCTTTTTATTTTCAGCAGCCTTTTGACCTGGAGTTAATGACTCTCTAACAGATTTAGGCAAGTATCTTCCACCCTTAGTTCCTGATACATTATCCCATTCTTGCTCTGTCCAATTCTTTAGACTCTTCTGTGATTTTTTTAAATTTGCCATATTAATTTGTATAACCTCCTCCAGCTTTTTTATATGCTACAGCTAACATTTGAGCCTTACGAGCTGACCATTTACCTGGAGGTCCACCTTTGCTACCAGCTTTTATCCTTTGGAATATTCTTTTTCTCATCCCAGGCTTAGTATAGTTACCAGCTTTGTTTACTGTAGACTTACCACCTTTTTTATATTCTTTTACTAATTTCATAATACTACCACTTTACTTTGTTAGCCCAGTAAGCAGCACTCATCTTTCCTTTAGCAATATTCTTGCCATGTCTAGCCTTGAATGAAGCTCTCTTCTTCTTCATCTTAGATGACTCACCTGATTTAGGTTTACCTGCTGTGCTAGCACCCTGCTCTCCAAATCTAATTAATTTAGTTTTATCTCCTTCCTTAGCCATAACAACGTGAGACTTCTTAGGGTGATTAGGGGTACGCTTAGGAACATTAAATCCACTTAAACCTAACCTCTTCATTGTTGCTCTAGCAGCAGAGAACTTATCTTTTTTTACTAATTTTGCCATATTATTCTTCTATTTTTTTTTGTTCTGATTTTAGTTTAAGTAAGTATCTGTTAAATTTAGTGTCGCCAGGTTTTAGTATCTCTACACTGGAAGCCTCCTCCATAAACTTACTCATTTCTGGTGATGGGTCTCCAAACTTTTTAGCAATCTTTGTCTGTAGATAGTGAAAAGTTACAGCAGCTGCTTCAGGATTTCTACCCATAGAGTTGGCCACTCTAGCTATTTGGGGAGATACATTAAACTCTTTTTCTAAAGTAGCTTCTGTCATAATATTTATCAAGCTTTCCTTGTCCGAATCACTAAGTTCAACTTCATAACCTAACTCTAGATTAACCTGACTGTTGTAAATGTCGAAAAGATTATTCAATATATCAACTCTTTTACCTTCATCAGCCTTAGCAAACTCATCAGCCATAAAGTATTTGGTTCTAGATAAAACTTTCTTTTTACCATTTTCTTCTTGCTTAGCCTTTTTCATTATAGATATACTTTCATCCTGAGCAAACTCAGGAACAGTACGAACTACAGTTCTGAATGAAGATTCACCTAATTGCTTTTCCCAGCCTTTAGATATTGTTCTGTCAAACTCAACTATCTGAGATTCATCCATTCCCTCAGTCATCTCTTCATATATTCCATCAAAAGCCTGATAGTACACATTGTTTCTTGGGTCTGTAACTAATTTACCTACAGAAGTTTTTAATCTCTCTGGAGATAAATCTAAAGCTCTCCCTATCTTAACAAATGTTTTAGGTGTTCCCTTGTAATATTCTAAGAAATCAGGAATCTCTTCAGCTCCAGGATATATTTCTTTATCTCTAAACGTATCGTAATTGCTAATATATGAATAACCAGCATTTACAATAGGTACTCCTGTAAGAGCTTCTATTGGATTAAAACCTGATAAAGGTGTTGACATTTCCCAGGCTTTCGCTATATTACTTTTGTCTTCGTCTTCTAAAAATAAAGAAAAGTGCTTACCCTCATTGGGATTTAGGCCTGTCATTTGCTGATATGCTAGGTCGTCAAAGAATGTAGTAAAAGGAATCATAAAGTGGTCTTTTCTAATTCTCATATACTGTCTGTTTCCATCCTCATCTTTAGTTGGAAGCATAAATATGAAGTTGTTTATCTTCTCATACTGGCTAATTTTGTCATAATCTTCTCTGTACCTCGTGATATTGTAAGCTGTTAGGGCCATTGCGGAGGCTCCTAACTGAGTGATTTTTACAGCCGACTTACCAGGATTATCTTTTATATATTTAGCTGAAACTTTAAAACCTTGTAGAGAAGCGTTTAGATAAGGCAGAACAGTGTCCGCTTGCTTAGCCCATCTTCCACCTTTACCAAAATCCATAGTCTGTCTAGAGTCATTAGTAGCTAGTCTTTCTATTTTTTCTAATTCCTTAGCATTAGGTTTTCTTCCATTTACGCTTTCGAACTCTTTTGTTCTATTAGATATTTGCCTTGAACGAACAGCCATACGAACCATAATCTCTGATGTCTCGCCAAACCAAGATAAAGCGTTAAATACATTTTTAGATGTCTTTTGTGTTCTGCTATCCCCTTTATTTATATTCACCTTACCTTGAGTAGATAAAAAATCCATACCCATTCCTTGAGATATAGCTTTTTGATAATCCTCACCTCTAGATACACTTGTGGAAGCGTTTGAGAGTATATCATAAGATAGTTTAGCAGCTGAAACAGGAAGTGTCGTTCCATATGTATCCGTACTCATTATAACATGAACAAAGTCTCTAGGAAGGTTTCCTATAGCAAATAGTGGATTTATACCTGTAGCAAATGTTTTTAGTATCTGAGAGCCAGACACCCATCTAAGCCATCCTGGTAGATTTTGAGTGCCACCATCAAAGCTTTGAGCCATCTCTTGGTCTATAGCCATGCTTATTTTTTTTCCATCAACCATTACATCCATAGATACATATCCATCCATTAAAGGATTTTTCCTATCTATAACGTATCCAAAATCAGAAATATCTTTTCCATCCTTAACTGATTGATTAATTACTTCTAGTAATCCTTTTCTAGCTCTATTCTTAAATGCAAGTTTATAAGTTCCAGATATTTGTTTCTGTATTAAGTCAGTAGCATCATTATGCAAAGACTTACCAGAACCTCCATCTAAAGATTTCAAAGGAGATGATAGCTGCTCAACAGTTCTATCCGTTTTACCTGCGTCCTCTACAGACATCATGTGTTCAATAAAAGCTCTTGGAGAATATTTCATTTCACTCAACCTATCATACGTCTCCTTATCTATCAATCCTTCCTCAAGTTTAAATTTAAGAAGATTGCTTGTAGCATCAAAGTAAACGTCAGCTCTCTCTTTAGCTCTTTCGTAATCAGGATTGTTAGACATCTCTCTATCTATAAAAGATTGAGCGTCTTCTCCACTTATCATTTCTCCATCCTGTCCCACAGGGTGTTTTAGTCTCCATGGAAATGTTTCAGTATCTAAACCTTCTGGAACAGTCTCTTCACCCATCATAAGATTTCCGTTTTCAGAATCAAATGTTAATCCCATTTTATCTGATAAAATATTAATCTTATCTAAAGTCTCATTGTAAGAATCTGTTTCAACCTCCATTGTTGATAAATCATTAATCAATTCATCAACCTGTAATTTCATTTTATCATAATGCTTATCTAAGGATATGATTCTTTCAGCTTCTATTAATCTGTCACTTAAATCTCTTTCAGACTTGTTTAAATGGGACTTACCTACACCCCCATCCATTTTTCTAGTAACTTCTTCTGAGTAGTTCTTAGCAGCCGCAGAAGCTCCATTCTGTAATTCTCTATTTGCTATAGCGTTTAGAGCCTCTTCAGTAAGATTGTTTTCTTCGGCTAACTTCAGGAGTTCTCTTTTTATTCTATAGTTTTCATCAAATCCTAACTCGTTGAGTTTAATTCTAAATTCCTCAATAGTAAATCTCTTTCTGCTTTTCTCATAGTCTGACTTTCTTTTTTTATCAGCACCATCCATTCTTGAAGCATCACCAGGTCTATTTGTTTGAACAGTTTCTGGTTTAGCCTCATTGTTAATTACCTCAACAGGCTCTGACTCTAATTCTGTTTCATTAACCTCTATAATTCCATCAGAGTTTCTGTTAGGATTATTTATGTTAGCTGAAGTTTTAGAGTTGTTTGGACTGTCGGTAAACTGAGCCTTAAATGAATCTTCATCAAATATTTCATCAGAAGGCTTATTAGTCTTTATGTAATCAATAGCTTGTTGCATTGCATTAGCTACAGTTACTCCAGCTCTTAGGGCCTTCTGCATTACCACAAGTCCAGCTCTCACTGTAGCTGTAACTAAAAACGGGTCAGCAGGTGATAATAAATCAATATTTTCAATATACTCTTGAATCTTATTATCTAGTTTATTGACATAAGACTCTGTTACATTAGCTGTCTCAATCTCAGACAATCTCTCTGTAATATCAGGAAGACCCTCTACAGTTTCTCCAGTGCCTCCAACTTCAATAACTTTACCTTTTTCCAAATCATAAAAAGATTCCTGATTGTAAGCTATAGCTAATTGCTCAGCTTGAACAGCATTAGAGGATGGTACTAAAGCAACTATATCTAGATAAGACTTTCCAGATAAACCGCTAGTAAATGTTCCTACCGCTAAGTTTTTACTTCTATCTAATATATCCTTATGCTTTACCTTAAAGGCCTCAATCTCTTGTTGAGTAAATGTTTCCCCAGATTCTTTTACTAAGGACATTTCAGGGAATATACTTACAGAAAATAATTTCTTTCCGTCAAGATTTCCTATTTCTTCATTAAATGTAGTTCCTCCTTCTACAGTTCCGTTTTGAGTTCTTTCCATGTTGAGCTCAAACTGCTCTTTGTTTAACTCAGGCTTATTGAACACATAAGGTGTATCCTTAGTTACCTTTATGTCTTCTTTTAAGTTCTGTGAGTCTGATACAGAAACACTGGTTCTAACTACTTTCTTTCCATCTACCCCTAAAAATTTAATCTCACCAGAATCATACATAGTTCTTAGTGCGTCTTCTAGTTGAGCTCTTTCATCACTCTCTAAATTATTGACGTAATCGCTAATACCCTTTTGAATATTAACTGTACTCATGCCTAGGTCAAGTCTACCTAATTTATTGTTATTCTTTCCGTCTACCTTATTAGATAAAGCATTTTCTATTTGTTCAGAAACAAACGTATTAGATTCTTCACTAAACTCTATAGTAGGTTCAATGTCAACATCTTCAGTTATAACTGTCTGCATGTTAGGCAGTTGATTAACTATATCATCAGGAAGTAGTCCTATCTTTTGGTCTGCATATTCTCTTTCAGATAGAGGAACGTAGTCAGGGTCGCCTTTCTTAGGTATGGAGCCATCTTCTCTTCTTATCTGCTTGCCAAAGTTAACCCAAGAGTTTTGTCCTCTAGTCTCTGTTGTCATAGCTCTTCTAGCCTCAGGACTATACATACGAGAATGATTGACCCAAGCGTTCTCCTCACCCTTTGGTCCAAATCCATTTCCTAGCTCTGTATGACCGAAAAAGTCATGGACAAATCTAAATAAGTCATTGACCACCAATGGCTCTCCATTAATATCGGTAAACTCTGTTTCAGATAGTAAAGGATTTTCTTCTCTCTGCTCTTTAGTAATTCCTTCTTGACCAAAACCAGACTCAGTAGAATAGATATACATATGTTTGTTGTCCCTAACATCCTTAATCATCTCTGCTGAGTTAGCGTAAGGTTCTCCCTCACCCTTCCATATTTCTACTTTATATCCTTTGTTAGACACTAAGTTAAACTGGTCTATAGTTTCCTTAGCCATAGCCTCATAAGCTGCTACAACCTCAGGATTTGTAGGTTCGTGCTTCATAGCATCGAAAGCATCAGCTATACGTTTAGAATTTTCTATGTCTATCTCTGGAATAGGTCTAGCACCAGTAGGAGTTACACCTAAGCCTTCAGAGTTGTTCTGTAGATATTCATCAGCTATCAAAGCTGTTTCTTTTACAGGGTCGTTAAACAGTTTGGAGCCTTCAGGAACTAATATTGCCTCTCCGCCTCTTTGTTTAATAGACTCATCATCAACTAAAACTGTTCCTTCAACGAAAGCTTCATTATCAAGTAAAGATAACTGAGTTCCAGGTTCGCTTTGTTTATGTTTTTCTATTAGTAGGTTTAGTTTAGCTAAAGCCTCTTTTATTTTTTTATCTTGATTAGGGTCTCCATACTTTTGATTAATCTCATCTATCGTAAGATTAAGCATACCCGCATTGAATGCAGAAGAGAACATAGTACATGTCAAAGCCGTAGCAACTAACTTATCTAAAGCTTCATCACCAGTTCTACCAAATGTTTGCTCCAGTGCATTTTCCCAATCAAATCCATTTTTAGTTAGATTGTTAAGCATGTCGCCAGAATATTCAGCAATAGTCTCTCCTGCTCCACCGCCTAAAATTCTAATAGAATATGCTCCTATATTTATTCCTTTAGCACCAGCACTTTCAAATGCTCTCCTTATAATATGATACGCTTTGGATTGAGGAAAGAATGTCTCAAAAACAGCACCAACTGTACCCTCACCAACGCCCATAGCTACACTTATATTGTCTGAAGGAACAAGACCGAAAGAAGTAGCACCAGTAAGTATATCTTCTGATAATTTTAAAGCAAATTTACCAGTAGTTCCATAGCTATTAGCATATGCCGTTAAAGCCTTGTATCTCGATGTCTGTCTTAACTTACCTATCAAAGATAAAGGAATCTTTCTTGTTAACATTATCTGAGCCATTATAGGTAGAGAAGTACCTAGACCGCTAGCAACCATATCAGATATATCTGTAGTGGTTTGTTTAATCTGGTCTTCAGTCATCTCAATACCATTCTCTTGCATAATCTGACCAAACGTAGCTATGAAATCGGCATCAGTCTTAATATCAGGATTATCAACAAATATATCTAGAAAGCCTTCTCCAAAACCTTCAGCAAATAATTTTAGATTAGCAAATCCACCCTTATCTATTGAGCCTGGGTCTGTGTTTGTAGCCAAAACTCTAGTAGCTGCTATAAGTTTAGATTCATTCTCCTCATATAGTCTTTTGTAGTTACCTACAACTCTTCTAATATTTTTTTCAGATTCTGGCTCTAATCCTAAATATCCAATAGCATCATCTATAGTACCTCCAAGAACACCCATTCTATCAATATTCTTTTTTTCAAAAGCATCTTTAATAGATATTGGCTGACCTAATAAGTCTTTAAATGTTAATGTCTCAAAATCGTTCTCTAGTTGTTTTTTAATAGATGAGTACCTTTCATATACAGTCATTAATTCACCTCTATCGGTCTGGTCAAACATTTGATAGTTTAATTCTACCTGTTGATTAAATGATTGCACATTCTCTTTATTAGCAAACTCTCTATCAATTCTTTCTCCGTCAACATTAAACATAGGTGTAGTTATATTTATACTACCTATACCACGTTTTATTTGTCTTAGCTCTTTACGAAGTTCATTGGCGTTCTCAGCTCTAGGATTATTCTCTAATTCTTTTTCTATTTCGTAAGCTCTATTACTTAGCTTAGCTTTCTGTATATCTTCATCAGTAAGATATTTCTTGGCATTGTCCTCTAAGTCAGATTCAAAATTAAATATAATATTATTAGTTAAATCTTCTTTACTGTATTCAGAAAATCCAAACTCGCTAATAGTATTACCAACTATTCCGTAATTATTGTTAGCTCTATCAGAAAGCAACTCTCCTTGATAGTTTAGTAATTCTTGAGTCGTTAATCCTCTTCCAAATATTTCTGTAGCGTCTTCATTGTAAAAGTGCTCTGAAGGTAAAGAGTATATTATCTTTGCATCCCAGTCCTTTTCATTGCCTCTAAATGAATTTAAACTATTGTTTAATTGTATAGTTTTATTTTTATCTATGTTTTGTTTTATTTGCTGGTCTACTAAATCGAACTCAGATTGCTTTTCTGATAATTGTTTCAATATTTCTTCTGAAACTTTACCTGGTAATTGTGGAGCCTCAGACATTCTATTATATCTAGACTTTAAACTATCTAACTCTTCTTTTAAAGTGTTATAAGTTTTGTTGAGTTTTTGTCCTTCACTATCAACATATACAATAGAATCATCTTCTCCAAATCTTATAGTAGATAGGTACTCTCCGTCATCTCCTAATCCTACTGGATATGAGTGAACTATAGCATCTTTACCTAAATTTACTTGAGCTGAAATATCATCTTCAGATTCTTTAATTGGCTGCTGCTCACTGTATACCCTTTCTTTTTCAAAGTCAGGAACTTGAGATGCGTCTACTACATAGCCATCTTTAAGCCATACTTGTGTTTGTAAGTTGTAATCAAAAACGCTTGAATCCGAAGCACCATCTTCCGAACCTGATGTAGAGCCATCCGTATCCGAAATTTTTTTTTTACCGTATTTTTGCTTGAAATCGTTTACAAGAAAATTAATATCATCAGAAGACTCGTTATTAGATTCCATTTGAATAACTATACCGTCTAATTTAACTCTGTCTTCCTCGGACAGCATTAAATCTTTAGAATCAACTTTAGCATCTTCAGCGTTTTTAGTAAGAAGATTCATTCTTTCAGTAGACTCAGAAGATAGCTCCCCATTGTTGTAAGCATTCATTAATTCTTCATCGTTGCTAAAGTCTTCTATTTCTGTTTTTTCTTCAGGCACTAATGGAGTATCTATACCGCTTTCTTTTCTAGGGTCTCCCTCTGGAAGTGATTTAATGTACTCATTGTATTCTCTTAATCTTTTTTCTTCTTCAGTCTCTTCCATTAGTAATTGTATTTATTCCTCATGTTTGTCTTTTTGTTTTCTAACTCTTCGTCAGATAAATTAGAGTTTATAGAATCGTGCTCTTTGTTTAGTTTTTCTGCCATATCTACAATAGACTTGAACTGAGCTAATTCTTTGTTTGTAAACATTTGACTCAAAGGTACTAAAATTTCAGTTGTTTTATCCTGCTTTGTTAGTAAATCTTGTAGTTGTGAGAATGAGTCCCTATCCTCTTTAGGTATTTCATTTAAGGTTTTTAAATACTGTTCAGAACTCATAGGAATATTTGACTGAGCCTTAGCCAATGCGTAAGGAATAAACTTAACATTAGGGTCTCCAGACTCTATCTGTTCTTTAGTTGCTACTTGATTTGTAGATATGTCTACTGGCTGTATCCTTACGTTATCAGTAACAACTCTAAAACTTTTGTCTTGAAGTTTTTCAAATCCAGCTACAGCTCTAGGAAATATAACCCCAGGCTTTAAAACTAAAGTTTGTAGAGTTTTAGGATTATTAAGATTAGCCTCAGAATAAGCTAATGTTGTTATAGGTGTTGCTGCTCCTCCATCCACAATAGCAGTATAATTTGATAATTCTCTGAAATCATCTGAAGCTAAAGAACCTGCAAAGTAATCCTTAGATTTGCCTCCCCCAACAAAAGAACTTACTGGTTTAGCTGGTCTATATGACCTTCCTTCAGACCATCTATCGTACAGCTTATCTTCTGCGTAATCAGAAAATGTTTGGCCTCCATATCCAGGAGCATCAGGTTTTCCTGTAATTTCTAGTATTGCGCTTTCAGTAGGGTCTGAATTTCCTTGAATCTCATCAAGATACATTATAGCTATTTCATTAATAGCTCCTACACTATTTTCATTAGAATAACTTCCATCAGTTTTTAATTGTATTAATCCTTTTATTTGTTCTCTAGCTGATAATTCACCCTCTTTATTTATTTTACCAGTTTCAGGATTAAAACCTCCACTTAAAACTTTTACAGAATTGGTTATTCCTCCTAAATAGTCTATTGGTTTTGGAGCTGATATTAATTCAGACTTTTCAAAGTTTAATTCAGGAATCTTACTTACAGGAACCCCATTATATTCAGCTTCATTTTTACCAAAATCAAATCCATTTGGGTCTAAGGAGTCTATGTATTGTCTCCTCTTTTCAAATTCATATACATCTGAGTCTACTGTAGAGCCGTCAGAATTATGAGCTACTATTCTTTTCCCATCCTCATCAATTAGATAACCATCATTATCTAATATATAATCTCCTGATTCTTCATCTTTCATTGGTGATTGCTCTCCAAATAAGTAAAAGTAGTCTTGGCCATCACTTGCATTTGAACTAGCTGAAACAACATCTTCAGGAGTCAACATCTTAGGAACTTTTTTTAAAGAATCTATATCGTACAATAAATTTCCTTTTTCGTCATAAGGATTTTGAACAGAAGTACTTAAAAACTCATAGGCTTGAGCCTCTCCACTAGAAAACTTTCCTAAATCTATTATCTGTCTCTTATAATCCTCTATGGTAGCATTTACCTCAGGCTCATCATATCTGCCAGCCATATCAACCTCATATTGATTGAGCTTCTCAAGGAGATTTTTTCTTATATTCATATAAGGCTTATCAAACTCTCCAGTAACCTTACTTAATTTTGGTTTAGGAGTTTTTCTTGAATTATCCAAACCATCATTAAGATTAGAGTTAGCCTTTTGTTTGTTGACTATTTCAGCAAACTTAGGAGTTTCAGCTGCCTGATAATAAATATACTTTGACATTATTTTTTAAATTTGAATTTAGGTTTATAGGAGCCTCCACTCATATACTTTTTAGCAAGCTCAGAGCTCATCTTTTCTTGAACAGACTCAGGAAGACTTGAAAAGCCTTTCATCTTGCTAGGAATTTTTCCGCTATCTTTATACATAATTCCTTTCTTAGCCATTTGCTCTTCAGCTTCATTTTCCATGTGTTCTAGGTCCTGCTTTTCAAACCTATCAAATAACATAGCCATATGATTCATCAATCCTTTCTCATCACCATCTTTCACTAAGTCTTGCATTTTCTTAGTATCTTCAGGGTTAAATATAGACTCACCTCCAGTAAGCTCTCCTACTTTCTCTCCATCCTGCTCTACATCAGAAACTCCACCCTTATCCATAATATCTATAGGATTTTTATCGTGGTCAAATTTACCTCTACTAACTTGAGGCTTTCCTTTTTCAGGAGTTATCATTCCTTCTTTAGCAACAGCAAGTGATGCTCCACCAGTAGCCGCAGCCTTTACAGCCTCTTTACCTACCTCATATGCGTCTTCACCAGCAGAAACAAAAGCTTGTTGTTTAGCCATTCTAGCTGCTAATGCTGAATCCTTAGATTCTTTTAAAGATGTTTGCATTCCTTTTAGTTCTTCCGTAGCTAATCCTCTTCTAACCACATCTTGAGAGCCTTCTTCAGAAGCTTTAGCTTGTTGAGCTGAAGTCAAAGCAGCTTGAGATTTATCCATAGCAGCCAAGTCAGCTGATTGTCCAGAAGCTAGTATAGCAGAAAGGCCAGCCATTGCTGATTTAGCTCCACCTTTTTGAGCAGCACCCATTGCTGTAGCTTCAGTGGTTTTTTGAGCCTCTTGTTTAGCCTCAACTAAACTTTGTGATATTGGCTCGTCAACCATCTTTTGAAGAGTGGTAGAACCTTTCATTTGAAGTGAGCTCTTATCGAAAGCATCTATATCAGACTGAGTTTGAGCAGCCTTTTGTTCAAATTCTTTTTGAAGTTTACCAGCCTGTATACCTCTTACAACATTACCTCCGATACTGTACTTAATCTTTGGTCTGTATTTCTTTTTAGATTTCTTGTTAGATTTTTTCATTTCTAAATTTTTACAAATATAATAAATTATTCTTCACTAAGCTCGCTTTTAGAGTTGTTAGAATTAACACTATATATCTCTATTGGCTTCTTAGTCCTCTTAGTTAAAGTAACATTCATAAAGTTACCTTTCATTCTATCCCCTTCAGCTTCTCCTGACTTAATAACATAGGCAAAACTGCTTGTTAATGCTGAGTTTGCATTTGATGTCAACGTATATGTGGTAGCTCCTATTGATTGTATAGTTCCAATTAGAGTGTGACCACCTTCTTGACTAAAATATATATTATCTCCTACATTAACTCCATTATTTGGAGTATCCGCTAAAGTAACAGTAGTTGAATCTACAGCTGTAGTTATGTTTCCTAGTCCAAAAAACTCACTATTACCAGGTTCTCCATCAATATCTCCAGTAGCAAAAGGAATGTCAGAATACAATAATCCTTCTTTTCTATTGTATGTGGTTTTATCTATACTAGTAGAAGATAGATTTGTATCTAATGTCGTGTCGTATGATGTCTTAGTTCCAGAGTTAACTCCATCAGCAGTAGTATCTTCAGCAAAAGTACCATCCACAGTTAGAGATTGATATGTTTTTACTTTATTAGGTAATCCATTAAAAGGAAACTTTAATTTAGTTTCAAAAGTTTCACCATAAAATGTAGAGTGGTCTGAGCTTGAGTCATGATGCCATAACTCACCATCTTTAAAAGAGAAAAATCTTCTATTTATCTTACCATACATCTCTGGCTCATAACTATGAAAAGAAGTCCACCTTTGATTTACTTCTGACCACACTATAGTATCATAAGGAGCGGTAATAGTGTAGACAGGTCCTTGCTCTTCAGGTTTTTTCATTTTTGCTTCCCATTTAACATTGTCATTGTCATATCTATTATTATCTGTATAAACTCTAGGAAATGTAATAACATATTCATTGTGCTTAGGATTATAAGCTCCTAATATTCTAAAGGAATAGTTTACTAAATTAAATTGCTCTGGTATTTTGTGACTTAATGGCTCATCATACCAGTTACTAATATTATACGTAAATCCTGCTGTAGGATTTGCCTCTCTATACAACTCCGATTTATCTCTAAAATAGTCTAACATGTTAACTTTAGATATAGGTTTAAGCTCATTACCTTTTAATCTTAAAACAGCACCTTTCTTTATGTCTACCCAGTATAATATATTCCCATTAAAATCAAAAGACTCAGGATTTTTACTTATACCGTAGTGCTCTGAAAAAGCTATAGAATTTCCTAGTACATTAGAAGATAATCCTACATTTGCGCTACCATCAGCATTAGTTATAATATCTTTATTTATAGAAACCTTATAAGTCCTATCTTCCTGTATGACAACCATGTCAGTATCTCTAGAATGTATTTTTTGTATTGAGCCATCAGCCTTATCTAAATCAGAATAACTAAACAATTCAAAAGTGCTTAGACCATTATAATTTACATCAGGTTGAAAAGGTTCAGAATAAGTAATACTAGATTCCTTCAATTCTTCTCTAGCGTAAGGATTGAATACATTTGGCCTACCTATGTTTATGTGATTAGTAGGATAAAAATCATTCAAATGATAATCTTCTACAAAAGAAGTGGTAAATCTAAGCCCTTCAGTATCGTTATTAGAGTTTCTCATTATTCTCCTTTTAAAGAATACATCACCCTCATCAAAATATCCTCTTGCTGGAGATACCCCAACTACTTGAGTGTGAGTCATTCCTCTATGAGCTCTACTATTTTCATGAGCATTAGCTATAGTGTGTTTAAACCCAAACTCATAATAAACTCTAGTTGACTCATCTTCAGACTCTTTCAAAGGTCTGTATATTTCAAACAAACCATCACCAAAAAAGTTTTGAGTTGAATTTGAAGTTGAAACATGGCTATAATTAGCTCCACTAAGACTTTCTATACTGTCTATAGTTATAAAGTATCCTTGCTCTTCTAAAGGTTCTCCTAGTTCAGTTGAGCCATTATAAAGGTCGTATCCAGTAATAGCAACATCTATATATACGTCTGTATGAGCAGTTGGCGTATCGTAATTCCAAGGAGAGGTTATAAACCTTATTCTATCCCCATCAACATAACTATAATCTATTAATGGATTGTTTTGAGTTCTATAAGAGTCAGGAGAACCTTTTAAAGATTGTAATGATAAAAATATTCTAGACTCTCCAGTAGCTGGAATTGTTGATGTAAAAGCTCCAGGACATATAAACTGTATAAACTCATCAACAGATGTATTCTTAGAATATGCCCAACTCCAATACTTAGCCCACACAGGAGGCTGATGATTTACCGACCAGTCTATTCTGGCCTTTCCGTAGTTGTTGCTTTGACCAGGATTTATAGATTCGTCAGCATTAAAACCTCTTTCACTAAAAAATTTAACATAACACTTAGATGTTCCATTTTCGCTATCTATAGCTACAGTAGAATTTCTTCCTTTTCCGTCATAATAAATTATTCCAAAGTCGTGAAAAGCACCAGCTTTAAAGCTACCAGACTTTCCGTCTCCACCGCCAACACCTATAACCTCCATAGCAAAAGTGTTGTCTTTATTTGCTCCGCTCAACTGTGGGTCTTCATTAGCGAATGTAGGGTTATTAAAGTTTAATGATATACCAGCTTTTTTGCCACCACCGTTAATTATCTCTGGATTATTTTCTGGATAAACATGCTCTTCAACACATATTAATCTAAATTTTCTACCGCCACCTCCTTGAGGAACTTCATCAATATCAATAAAACTATTTTTAGTATTTGATATAAGAGGCAATACTAAAATCTTTTTTTCTGTATCAACGTAAGGACCATGTAACCATGCGTAGTCTCCATTGTCAGGCTTATCCGATATAGAGGAGTATTTTGAATAGGTTGCTCCTAATTGCTCAGCTACATAAATCATTTGTTGGTCTAATCCAGAAGCATCATCGGAAAAATCTATTCCAGAAGATGCGGTGTTTATTGATTTCTGAATATCAATTATATGTGTCTTACTATCTTGAACTTTATCTCTTGTAAACGTATTACCTGGATTTTGAACTCTGCAAGCAAATCTTGCGCTAGCATTTATGTTTACTATTTGATTTTCAGAAGTCTCAATATCACCGTAGTAAAAAGCAAATGTTATTTGAGGGTATCCATTAGTTCCTCCAGTGTTAGTTCCGCAAAAAGAACTTTGTCTTGCTCCGATGGTGTCATTACCTGGATATTTTACTAGTTGATTTATTTTATATGTTTCTTTATCGGTTCCATGACCATCTTGACCATTGTCATCTCTGTTGTAATTTGCAGCTACATTGAATTGTCCACCATAAGGACCGTATTGATGTCTAGATTGATATGATGAATTATAAGGGCCTATTACAATATTTATGTTCGAGTCGCCCTCTTCAAGACCTTTACTAGAAATCTCCCAAGTCTTAGATGCGTCCTGAGCCAATCCTACTAAATTAGAAATAGATGTGTTTTTTAATGTTATAGAATGAGGACTACCACTAGTAGTTCTATCGGCATAGGCACTAGATTTTTGGTTATCAATATTACTACCACTCCATCCTCCTGAAAGTTGTCCTGAGCTATTTACAGTCCAACCAGGATATATTATTGCTGAAAGCTTATCTGAACTAGTAACACCTCCATATTTTGGTTGAAGCTCAACATCTATACTTTC
>Ga0222716_10000527_pt1 | contig 32955 bp, 6 predicted proteins | sample C33_13DmetaG_FD_165044 | JGI IMG/M metagenome (GOLD analysis project Ga0222716, IMG submission 165044) | Estuarine water microbial communities from San Francisco Bay, California, United States - C33_13D | ecosystem: Environmental > Aquatic > Marine > Unclassified | place: USA: California... | reverse complement strand
GCGGAGCAAGAGATATAAATGGTTATTTAGACGATTTCCGCATCTATAAAAGAGCATTGACACCTGGCGAGATTGATATTTTATATAATTATGTTCCAAATTTAGTTACTGAAACAACCCAAACAAATAATGAATCTACTTTCGGCGATGACACAACAGATATGTATGCGTGGTATAAATTTAATAACAATTTCACAGATAGTTCTGGAAATAACAATAATGCAATTGGATTCAATTCTCCCACATTCGATGATAGTTTAAAAAAAATAGGCACACACGCTGTATCATTCGCTGGAGGCGCAGCAGGGTCTGATTCGCAATATTTAACAGTTCCACAAACAGACTTTTCACTATGGGATGGATTTACCGTGAGTTGTTGGGTGTATTTTGAGGATAATAATGCAAGTAACGGTAGAATAATTGATTTCGGCGATGGCCAGGCTGATAATAATATTTATATGTCTAGATCCGATACAACTAATAAAATAAGACTATCAATAAGTGACGGGTCAACAAATACTGAATCTGATACTGTAAATGATGTCATTGTAAATAATACTTGGATGCATGTCGCATGGGCGATTTCTAAAGGTCTACACTCAGAAAGAATGTACCCTCCTGTTCGCAATTTAGCAAGCAACTCTCATACCATATCGGGAGAATCTTATGGAAATGGTTTATATGAAACATCTTCAAGTACTGCATACCAGCCATATGGTAGCCACACAGGATTTAATACAGACAATGATATAGGATTTCATGGAGGAGAAAAACAATATAGTAATGGAACTTATAGTAGCGGTAATTATATCGTAAACGATTATTATGGAGATTGGTTGAAAATTAAACTACCTGTTGCAATAAATTTAACAAAATATGGATTTTCAAAAAGACCAATTGGAGATGGTGGATATTTCAGTGATACAGCACCCGCACAATATAAAATATATGGTTCAAACGATAATAGTAATTGGACTGAATTAGTTCATAAAAGCAGTAGTATATCATTTCCTGATGCTGAATATTATGAATCAATCGCAACAAACGGATTTTATCAATACTTTGTCTTAGTTGTAAATAAAATACTTGGAAATTCTCATATTTTAAATTTTGACGAATGGTATATTTATGGTACTGAAGGAGAATACACTGAATGGAAATTATATGTAAATGGAACATCGGAAGAACTTAGTTCAAGTAATTCAATTTATCCAGTTAGCACGACATATGATAATTGTTACATAGCAAAATCCAATTGGAGTTCAGATGAATACTTCAAGGGCAAACTTGATGACCTTCGTATCTATAATCGTGCGCTCACAGAACAAGAAATAACAGATTTATATAATTATGTTCCAAGTACCAATGATGAGGAAACAAATTTGGTTAATGTTATTTCAACCACTGATATTTCAAGTGAGAAATTAGAAAATCTTAGTGGACTTACTGCTAATGTAAATGATCAAATTGATGAGTTAATTAATATTACAGATAATGTATCGAATTATTTATCGAATATTACTGAACAACATGTTATTAATATGTCAAATTACATTTCAGATATTTATAATGAATTTGAATCAAATTTTGAATTGAAACAAGATAAATTAATTTTCGGAAGCAATATCACTTACAATGAAGAAACAAATACTGTATCTATTACCCCTTCAGATGATTCAATCAATACAATTTATAATGTGTTTACAGATTATTGGAAATCTCCATTACCTGAAACAAAATTTTATAATGATTTAAGTGATGTATATTCGTGGTTTAAATTTGACAGTAATTTAGACGATCATCAAAATAATTTGGTAGTAACAACATCCGAGACAGAATCAAAGATACCTACTATTGACACAAGTTTGAAAAAACAAGGGTCGGGTAGTTTAAATTTTAATGTGCAATATTTGAAAATGAATGGAACTAATTCATTTTCAAATGGCTTATCATTGTGTTTTTGGATATATTTAGGATCATATAGTACGACTTCCCTATGGGTTTTGAAGTTGGATTTAGGAAATAATATGTATGTTCAATTTTATCGGTCTAATATATCAAATAATCAGGATACTGTGCAAGTTAAATTTGACTTTACTAAAAATTATCAAATCATAGGATTATTAGAAAGAGAAAATTGGGTTCATATAACAATAGTTATAGGCAAAACACAAGGACTAAAACTATACAAAAACAATCAAATTATTATAAATGACGATAAAACATTTACAAGGGTTGATGACAATTTTACAATATTGTTGGGAGCAAGAAATGATTTAAACGCTAATGATCCAAACTTTGTAGGAAATTATGATGATTTTCGCATATATTCAAAAGAATTAACTGAAGATGAAATATTTATGATATATAAAAGTTATGAAGATGCAATATACGACGATACCCCTTCCTTAATTTCATCACAACACTTTTCTTCTTCACTGATTACAAATTTTAATGATGATTTAACTCCTCAAACTTGGTACAAATTTGATGGAACAAATGGAATATTAGATAGTTCTGGTAATTCAAATGATGCTACTGCTATTGGGACACCTGTGTTGTCAGAAAAATCAATATCAATTTCGAAAGATAATTACTTAAAACTACCTGATAATATCATAGATCATTCAAAAGATATTACTATAGCATTTTGGTACAGATTTGATGGACAATATGATTATATAAACGCAAAAATGTTTGATTTTAGTGTAAACAATAATACTAATAATAACGATAGTTCAATAAAAGTAGGACGTGTGTTGACGCATCCAAGTTATTTGGAATTTATAATAGACAGCCATGTTGCAACAAATATTAGATTCGACCATGTAAGAAATGGTAATTTAACCCATTTGACTTGGATTATTAAAAAAGATGGTACTTGGATAATTTACCAAAACGGGGATATAATATATTCACAAACACATATATATCCTTCGCCACAAACCTATTCTCATTCATATTTGGGAAAATCAAATTATTTAAATGAATTTAATACTGATAATAATATTACATTGGAAGATTTCCGTTTGTATAATCGTGCACTACATGAACAAGAAATACAAAGTATATATAAAAATAATTATGATAATCCAATATTGCCGAAAATCTTAGCTTGGTACAAATTCGATGACAATTTTAATGATAGTTCTGTAAATCAGAATCATTTGACAGGAGGTGATGGATTAACTTTTTCAACCGAAAATCAAGTAGGAACATCGTGTGTAGAGTTTCCTTCACGAAGCACATCAAATACATTATATGGCGATGTCGATTTGTCTCAAAATACAAGTTTCACAATATCTTTCTGGGTTCTTAGAAAAGAATTGAACGGAGGAGATATTATACTATCTACAACCGGTGACGTAACAAATAATTTACAAATAAAATTATCTACCTCTGGTAATTTGTTATTTCAATTTAATGGAAGTTACATAAATACTCCAATCAATTATGAGACATGGAATGAATGGACTTTTTATACTGTAACATATGATTCAATAAATCGTAAAAGATCAATATATATAAATTCTGTGTTATCGAAAAGCAATAGTATAACAACACCTACCAATTTCGAACCACAAATACGTATAGGAAGTGATGGTGCGTCTTTCTTTCGAGGTAAAATAGATGATCTTCGTATATATAATTATGTATTAAGTACAACTGGTATAAAACAATTATATAATCAAGGAAAAATAACTGATTTATTGGTTTGGTACCAATTTGAAGGAAATAAAAATGATTCTTCTGGAAATAATTATCATATGAACAGTAATGGCACTTTCGAATATATTACTGATAGTAGACAAGGTAGCCAATCAATACAATCAAAAACCGCAGGTGCTTATATGCAACATACTATAACAGAATCTTCTAATGGTAATAATGGTTTTATTGGTAGGAACTACAATTCAAAAACAATAACATTTGCATTTTGGACTAACCAATACTATAATTCTAACTTTGCAAACTATTTATCAACAGCAACATACAGTATATACGTAGATAAAGACAATGTAGACACTTTAATTTTTAAAATAAATAGTGAAATTTTTAGTATTAAAAATGCCATACCAGGTACAGCATCTTTAAAAATATGGACACATATATGTTTTACACTTAATAAAAACAGAGAATGCCTTTGTTATATAAATGGGAAACTTGTTCAAACACAAGTCATGGGTGATTTTGAAACAAGTTCAGAGAATAAACTGGAACTTTTCAAAACATTTCAAGGAGGTAATCCAAATAATCCAATGGATGATATACGTATATGGAACCGTGCATTGAGTTATGATGAAGTTCTTTCTGTTTATACAAATACTTATAAAAGCCCCTCAAGTAATTGGATTACTAAAGATGTTGGACAAGAATTAATTTTCAAAAATTTTAAAAAATATCCTATTGAATCTAATAACAACTATCGTATATATGGTTCAAATGATAAATTAGCATTTCAATTTGCATTTGAATATGGAAAGTTTAACACTGGATGGCATTTTATTTATGACAGTAAAAATATCATAAAAAAACAATGGTTAGATAGTCAAATGTCAGTAATAATAGAAGATATAAATATAAATTTCATTTCCATCACAAATGAAGGAACGTATGTAAGTCTTAATTCTGATATAATTGATCAAAATATTCTTAATTATGAAGTGGATTTACCAATAGATGCTAATTTAAAACTTATATCAAATGGTGAAGTTATTAAAGAAATGATGATATCTAAAAATACAAAATATCATATTAGACAAATTGACAATATATGGTATATGTATGATTTTAATAAAGAAATTTTTAGCACAACAACAAATGATCTTACTTTATATTGGGATTATTTATCTTTTATTCCATATCGATATTTTCTTGCAATTGAAGATTCATTTGAACAATCTACGCAAATAGAATTATTATACCAAAAACCAAAATTACTTACATGGAATGGTGAAAATAATACTTCTGTATTGAACATAAATACTGATCTGAATGTAATATACACTCAAGACAATACGGGTAAATACAATAAATTATTAACATCTGATTATTATACAGGTCCTACAAAACCATATGTGTTTTTAAATGGTCTGAATTATAATAAAACTACTAATGAATTAACAAAATCTACATCATGGATAAATAATACAGATTATATTTCCCACAAAAATATTAAAGTATTCGATAATAAAATTGAAATTGGAAACCAAGGATCGTTCGAATCAAAAAATACTTTTACCGCAAACATTCACAACTATTCACACCATATACAAATTGGTGATAATATAACTGTACACCAAGATGATAACACATATTGTTTCAAAGCAAATGACAATATATGGTTAGACGGAGCAGATATTACATATACATCTGACGAAAGAATTAAGAAAAATATACAAGACATAGATGATGATAGTGCTTTAGATAAGATAATGACAATAGAACCAAAGACATATAGGTATATTGATAGTATTAATAAAGGCGATAATGAAGTATATGGTTTTATATCTCAACAGATAAAAGAAGTTTTACCAGAAGCTACAGATGAAACAAAGAGATTCGTACCAAATATATATCAAAAATGTAAATGCAATGACAATATTGTTTACTTGCCAAATGATTTAGATATATCACAACTTGTATCGACTTATAATGGTTCTAATCCATCATCTATTGTTAGACTTATTGATAAAAACTTTAAAAATATTGATGTTTCATTTACAACATATAAAGATGATAATGATCAATATTTAACTATCGATTATTTATTACCAAAAGATGTAAAAGATATATTTGTATACGGAACATTCGTTGATGATCTGACAACTATTAACAAATCTTATATATACACACTTAATGTGTGTGCTACACAAGTTGTCAGTAGAAAAATAAATAATTTGAGATCAGTTAACGATACTTTAAAAAATAAATCATCTGATATTGAACAACGATTAGATGAATTAGAACAAAAAATTTCTAATTTCTAATTATTATTTTTGTTATATTTTATTCTTGATTGATATTAGTAAGTAGTTCTCTTGTTTTTATGGTTTATAGAAGTGAAGCATCAAAATATAGAAGAGCCAAAGCATCTATTAAAGAGTTGAAAACACTTACAGAACAAGCATCTTCAAATTTTATTTCATCAGATACTATCGATCTAACATCAAATCTTGATCCTAATAAAATTTTGATTTCTGGAACTGATGGAAATATTGATACTTTAAATGATATTGGTATAGAGAAAATTGAATATTTCGATGGAATTACATATGATATAGATGATAAACTTGATGAATTCAATCTAACTGCAAATTCAGAAAAGAATTTATATGATACATTTACAAAACCTTACCTTAAAAATGAAGTAGAATCTTTTTTGAATGAAATGAAAAAAAAACTTAATAAAGATTTAGAAGCTCTGAATCTTAATTATCTTGAAGTAAACAATATTGAAAATAGTAATCAACTGATAATTAATAATATATACAATGCTCCTGAATTAAATATTAATGGTACTCTTTCTGCATCTGAAATTATTTTCTTGAATGGAGAATCAATTACTTACGATGTATCAAAATCAACAGTTATCGAAACAGAATCTATAAATATTGAAAACAATGGATATGTTGTTGAAAATCCGAATCGTGAAATCAAGAAATATCCTCCTGTTCCTCTTGCATCTTCTACATATCAAGGTACCAGAATTCAAGTTAATGAATCTACATTGGATAACCAGGAATATGGAAATGGAACATATTTTATTAATTGGAGTAGTGCTGCAGATTTATCATCTTATTCTTCTGCTTTATTCAATGGTAATAAATACACTGGAGACGGTGGTGCATGGAAAGTCGGGTCGTATAATAATGATGGTACTTATAATACAACCCTTGTTACTGCAACAAATATTGCAGGATATAGTGGAGAATGGGTAAAAATTAAATTTCCTGACAAGATATTGTTATCATATATTCATATTTATACAAGAGTTTCTCAGTGGTTAAGGGCTCCTATTAGTTATACTTTATTAGGAACAAACAATGGTCAAACATGGACGCCTGTTATTATTGACGATAATGTAACTTATCAATTAAATAAAGATTACGAATCACAACAGAATGTCCTTCAACCTAATAATGATTATTTTAATGAATTTGCATTCATTATCCATAAAATTTCTTCCGGTGCACAGGGGAAATTGCCAAACTTTACTGAATTAGAATTTTATGGTTATATAGATGAAGTTCGATATGATACTGTTATTATAAATGATAATACGACGGAGAATCACAATTTAATAGAATTAGCTTCTGGTGTAGAAAATACAAACAAATTTGTTTTAACAAAGGATGGAAATATTGGACTTGGAGTTATAGATCCTCAAGTAAAATTAGATATTGATGGCAATATTGTATTTTCTGGTTCCTTAAATGATGTAAATAAAGAACATTTCGAAAATATTAAAGGAATAACAGAAAATATACAACAACAAATTGATAATAGCAATATTTCTATTTTACAGGGTTCAAATATTGCAATTGAACTTGCAAATCAATTATTTATAAATACACAACAATATTTTAATTCAGCATCATCTATTGCATATGAAAACATGCTTAATAGTGATATTGAAGCTTCAAATTATATAATTGATACATCAAATTCATTAATATCAAGCAAAATGGATAAACTTAAATTTGGTTTCGGATTGAAATACAATGAAGCTACTAATAATTTATCAATTTCAGAAGTTAATAATTTATGGTCTTCAAATGAAAACAATGTACTTAAATACAAAAATTTGATCTTTCATCCAAATCAAATTGAAAAAATTACAACATTCATTCCCGAAAATGCTGTTACTAACGAATATCCTTCTTCTGAGCTTACATCAAGTGTTGAGATTTCGGATATACAAAACATATCAAGTGTAGAAATACAAAATCATATATTTAAATGGAGTTCTACAAGATACTATGGTAATGGTGACCAATATAATACACCAACGAATCTATTTAATGGTTCTACAGATGATGAAGGTTATATGGGAATAAATTATGATGATTTAGGGATATATATTGAAACAAACAAATTATTAAACGATTATTATGGCGATTGGGTTTCAATTAAATTTCCAAATCATATACTATTAGAAAATATTATATTAACAAAAACAAATGATATATCTGGTGCTCCTAAAAATTTTGAAATTTATGGATCTACAGATGGTAATAATTGGGAAAGAATCGGTATTGTTATTGCTTCTACAAGCGATTATGTGACAAACAATAATATATTTACATTTTCAAAGAACATTTCTACTGAAAAATCATATGATCATTTTGCAATTTGTGTAAATGAAATACATGTATCACCAGATATTCAATATTTCTCTTTGGCAAAATTACAGTTTTTTGGGAAAGAAACAAATACTTATGTATCAAATGCAGTTTTTCAAGAAGAATTTGATACAAAAATGGATGTTATAACTGGTGCGTCAAGTACCATCACTGTTAACAATTTAGATGCTAATAGAATACTTGTTTCAGATTCATTTGGAAAAATATTGGCTTCTTCAATTTCAATTACAGACTTGTCATATATATCAGATGTGAATGAACCTATTCAACAAAAAATTGAACCTATTTTAAACATTCAAGATATTTACTACAATGAACAATATAGTAATATTGGAAACTTGAATTATAACTTATCAAACTATATTTCAAATATTTCAATCCACGCAGATGACTTGGTTTTACAAAAACCTAAACAAACCAATATTAATTTCGGTGAAGGATTTCAATATTCAAATGGTGTTCTAAGTTTTGATTTATTGTCACTTTCAAATTTGCAACCACCATCTAACGAGTCTGAATTAGATGATAGCTCTAGTTGGAATTCAAATGAAAACTATATATATAATTGTAATATAAAAATAACGGATAATGATATTACAATAAATGAAATATCTTTGTTAAAAGATGAAAATGTAATTTTGGCTCCACAATTCTCGCAAAATGATTTTAATGTTGATTCAAATAATATTGTATCAATTAATAACAGCAATAATACATGGGTACAAAAAGTCAATTATTTAGAATATCAAAACATCAAGATTTATGATAATAAGATCTTAATTGGATTCGATGCATTAAATGATTTTATAATACAACCTTTTGGTATTTATGTTATCCTCCATTCATCTGTCGATGCTTCAACTTTTCAAAACTTTAGAATATATCGTTCTGAATGGAGTAAAACAGATACATATGCACCCCTTCATATTTTCGGAGACTCTGTAGATATTGAAGAAAGTTTCACTGTAAATGCATATAGTGGTGGAAGTTATATAGGCAGTGATTATCTTGTAGAAGATTACAAAGGAGAGTGGGTATCTCTTGAATTTCCCGAAAAAATATTTGTTTCTTATTTACATTTATTTCACAAATCTGGTTCTTATATGAATGCACCCTTAGATTACAAAGTATATGGTGTTGATTATACAGGAGAGATTATTCTTTTAATTCATGAAACTTCTGCAACTTATACTGATAATAAGCACATATCTCAAAATATTACCTCTCAAAAATCATTTAAAAAACTTGTGATTGTTTTTAATAAAATAAATGATATTGGTTCTTCTCAACTTAAAATTAGTAATATAAAGTTTTATGGTATTCTTGACAAAAGTATAAATATAACTGAATTATATCGACCTGACCCTTACAATATATTTTTACATTATACATTTGATAGTGATTACAATGACTACAGTGGTAATAATAATCATGCAATTATATACAATGAAAGAGTTAACACGCTTCATTCACTTAAAAAAATTGGAATTAAATCTTTACAATTATTTGGTGGACCTGCGCCAAATCAGATTTATCCCCCTGTACACAATTTTACATCAAATACTATGACAGTATCAGGACAACCATATGGAAATGGGACGTATATTGTAGAATCAAGTTCATCATCTGATGAAGCATATGGGGCATTTAATTTAACAACAACGGCTGGATATTGGCAATCGTGGAAGTCATCCGGTTTCTATTCTAATGGTGTATATAATAAGACTCTTCCATATGCAGCATATATTGTAGACGATTATCTAGGTGAATGGATAAAAATTAAATTACCTGTTCCGATAAATTTAACAAGATATGGATTTAAACAACAAAGTTCAAATTTTACTTCGGAAAATTATCCATGGGAAAGTCCAGGAACATATAAAATATATGGGTCATATAATGGCTCAACATGGTATGAATTGGTTCATAAAACAAGCGTAATAGAGTACGGTGAAAATAATACTCCGTTTCCTAATAATCTAACATCAGATGCAGGTGCTAATAGATATTTTGACGAATCAGTTACAACTGTTGGGGTATACATTTATTTTGCGTTAGTTGTGAATAAATTAGAGGGAAGCAGGGAACAACTTAAAACATCTCAGTCAAAACAATTAAAACTTGGAGAATGGTATATTTATGGCGATGAAGCTAATTATTTAAAAATTCCGTCAAATGATTTTTCATATAGTGATGGATTTAGTATCAGTTGTTGGGTTAATACCAACAATAGTTCTTGGTTGAACTCTCCTATAATTGATTTTGCAGATGGAGAAAATAATAATAATAATATCATATTATCCCGATATTCAAACAGTACGAAATTATCATTAACAGTTAAAGAAGGTGCAACTGAAACAACAGCTCTAACAATAAATGATGTTCTTAAATATAATAACTGGGTACACATTGCATGGGTTATTACAAAGACACCAGTACACTGGTACCTGTATATAGATGGAATATTACAACCACTTGATTCAAATATATTTGCATATCCTGTAAGCACAAATTATGATAATAGTTATATAGGGAAATCCAATAATTTGGAAACTCCTTTTTTCAGAGGAAACATTGACGATTTTCGTATACATAAAACCGCATTGACATCTGAGCAAATTAATGAAATGATAAAGGACAACTTTTTGTATTTATATGATACAAATTACACCTTCGTAAATGATACCACTGATATGACAATTTGGTATAAATTCGACGGTATAAATGGAACAAACGACAGTTCTGGTAATTCAAGAGATGCTACTGCTTTTGGGACACCTATATTATCAGAAACATCTATATCAATCACAAAAGATAATTACTTACAGCTTCCTAACAATTTCATAGATTTTACAAAAGATATTACTATTTCATTTTGGTATAGATTTGATAACGATGAAACAAATGCGCCAATACTTAATTTTTCGAAAATCACTGGTTATAGTACCTATGAAGATGTGATAGAGATATACCGCAATGGAGTCCGTAGTGAGCTCTACCTCAGTATAAATGGTAATAAACAATACTTTAGAACGAATCACGAAACAGGTAAATTCACTCATTTTGTTTGGATTATTACAACCGATGGTTGGTGGCATGTTTACGCAGACTCGATATTAGTAGGAAGAATGCAAAAATCTTACCCTTCGGAAACTCAATATAATTATGCATATTTCGGCAAAAATAATTATTCAGGTTATTTTGATACAGATTATCAAGTTACTTTGAAAGATTATAGAATATATAATCGTGAATTGTTGCCAGAAGAGGTGAAAATTATATATTTAAATAACAATTATCAATATATTGATAGAGACTTTTTTGAAAACGCATCTGATATGTTAGCATGGTACAAATTTGATGAGGATTTTACAGATAGTTCTGGAAATGGTAAGGATTTAACAGGAGGCACAGAAACAACTTTTGTTATTGATAGAGTTGTTGGAACACATAGTATTTATTTCCAAAATACAGCTAATCAAAAATTAACGAGTACCGTTGATTTATCAGGTAATAGAAGTTTTTCAATATCATTATGGAGTTTCAAATATACAAGTGGTGGTGTCCATATTATGTTAGGTACAGGTAGTTCTAAAGCTACAAATCAATGGTTATTTGCAGGATATACAAATGATAAAATTTCATTTGGATTTTGGAATAATACAGTTAGAACTGACCCTATTAACCAAGATGTAAATACGTGGGTGCATTGGACATTTATATATGATTCTTCTACTCCTTCAACATCAGTTATGAATATATACAAAAATGGTGTTTTACAAGAAATAACATTAGATGAACAAGCCCCGTCAAGTGAAACAAATTTACCCGTAGATGAATTTCATATAGGAAGTGAAGCAGACGGTGGATATCCTTTTATTGGTAATTTAGATGATTTTAGGATATACAATCGTGTTCTGACATCAGAAGAAGTGCTTAAAATTTATCAGACTTCTTCTTTATATTTCGTTAGTATACAAGATAACAATCTAAATGGTTCATTACTTACTGATAAAATAATTACTACAAATTTTTCATCTTTTGTTAACAATAATTTTAACATAACTTCAAATATTTTAGTTTACAACAAAAATGAAAATTATTCAATGAAACTTGAAAAAGATCTGTGGATGAATAGTGCAAATATAGCTTACACATCAGATGAAAGAGTTAAAAAAGATATTAAAGATATAGATGATGATATCGCTCTTGAAAAAATATTATATATTGAGCCTAAAACATATAATTATATAGATAATGAAAAATCTGATCAAAAAGTATATGGATTCATTTCACAACAAATAGAAAAGGTGTTCCCTGAAGCTACCAGTAAAACATCTCGTTATATACCAAATATTTATCAAGACTGTCAATGCATTTCAAGTAATAATTTTATTTTATTACCTGATAATTTCAATATTGATAAATTGAATATATTATACAATAACGAAAAAAATACAAGTAATAATTACATTTCAAATAAACTTAAGTTAGTTCGCAATAAATCCTTAATTGAAACAAATTTCGACCAATCGAATGATTCTATCACAAATAAAGAACTTGTCGTTGATAATGTTGACATCTACGAAGAAATTTATGTGAATTATAGCTTAACAAGTAATGAATACGGAAATGTATTACATATAGATAACGATATAAATGTTCCTAATGTTTTTGTATATGGAACTGAAATAAATGATTTAACAACAATTGATAAAGCATATATTTATACATTGAACGCTTGTGCTACTCAGGCTTTAAGTCGCAAAATAGACAGTTTAGAAGATGAAAATATATCTTTACAATCATATGTTGAAACTTTGGAAAACAGAATTGATAAAATTAAGACATTGTTAAATTCAAATGTTTAATCTTCATTTTTTTAAATCTTTATTATATTAGATTATAGTAAGTAAGATCTCGTTTATTTATGGGTTGGAAAAAACTCAAACGCCAAGATTCAACCGATTTACAATTTTATTCAGACAAATTAAAATCTTATGGTATTTTTACTCCTAACAGTATTTGTATTTCAGATGATAACGGTATTACCAATGTTTCTGAAATTTCGATCGATGAACTTCAATATGTTAATAATTTAACTACAGATTTACAAACCACTATTGATAATACAAAGACAAACATCCTCAATATTTCTAATTATATTTTAAATGATTTTATTACCTTATCTACTAATTTACAAGCAAATGCAGAAAACTTTTCAAATGTTTATTCCGACAAATTTAACAATATTACTTTAGATGATTTTAAAGCTACTAATGATTTGAAATTTATTGAAAATAATGTTATTAAAGGCGATTTAAATGTTCAAACATGGGTATTAAATGTTTCAAATCTTAACAAAATTGGTACGAATTCAAATTTCTATATGAATTTGATTGATCAAGATAATTTAAACATTACAAGCGATTCACTATCTGGCGCTGCTTTAAACATTTCACATGATTTTAATAACATGGGAGATGTTTTAAGCGTAAATGCTCTTAATGAAAATAAATTAAAAATAACTAATAATGGTTTATTTGGTTTAGGTTTATCGAACGACACTCCTTCTACTGAACTTGATGTTCGAGGTGATATAAAATTTTCAGGAACAATAAATGACGTATCTCTTTATGAATTATCACATTTAAGTAATTTACAAACAAATGTACAACAACAAATAAACAATATTGGTGACAAACTTGATACTATTGGGGATTATTCGTCTTTAAATGATATTAAAGATTACTGTACTTCTATACAAGATGTATTCATTAATCAAGTAAATAATGTTTTATCAGATTCTTCCAATGTAACTATCACTCAAAAGGAAAACGCTTCTAATTTCTCACTTTCGGTAACAGATTATTTAACAAATGAAAAGCAAGATAAAATATTTTTCAATGTCAACGACTTTAATTATGATATTGATAACAATTCTCTTCATCTCAAAGCAAATCTTAAGCCATGGACAGTATCTGTATATACTGATGATCAAACTATTGGAGATTATAATTTTAATGGTTCAAATTATTTACATAACAATAATGGTGAAATTAAAATCTTTGAAGATACAATTATCAAAGTAACGTCTGATGTAAGAGATTTAATTACAACAGATGATTCTTCTTCAAAACAAAATATAATCACAGGATCTGCAACCTCTTTATTGAATCAAAGTACTAACTTCAATTTTGGTGAAATATTAGTAACGGACAATAATGGTAAAATAACAACTCATCCATTGGACACGAGTAATTTGCATTTTTTAATTAACGATACTACAAGCAATTTACAACAACAATTTGATGATATTAGAGAAAATATAACGTATTCGTCAAACAGCATAAAAACACATATCGATGATCTTGTTATAAATACTTCTAATTATGTAGAAAATAATTTTCCTGATACGACTAATTATATTGATAACATAGACGTTAATACAGATAATGGATTGACATTTGATTCTTCTAATTTATCTTTTAATGGTACTATAACAATTGAACAAGATGTTGGACAAGAAAGTTATTGGACATGTAATGTTGATTTAAACAACATTTCTTATTTATCATACTCTAATGTAAATGTTTATAACGATGGTATATATTTTGATAAATTCGAAGAAAAACTTCCCGTTATTGTCTCTAATAACTCAAAAGTTAGTTTAAGTGATGTAACACAAAATGAAGATTCTTATACATATTCTTTCACCCACGGTGAAGGTAATTATATTACATTTCCATTTGATGTAAATGTTGATATATTGATGGTTGGAGGAGGAGGATCGGGAGGAAAAGACAATGGTTACGGAGGTGAAGGTGGTGAAATCAAAGTTGCAAATATAGATCTTCAAAAAGATGTGATTTATAATGTTACAGTCGGAAAGGGAGGAGATGCTACCCTATATGAAAAAGGTGGTACAACTTATGCATTCGGAGAGACAGCAAGAGGTGGAAATCCGGGTCTATCATCATCTTATAACTATGTTGGTAAAAAGTTAAAATACCCTCCCGTATCATTATTTAATTCTGAAAATTCATCAAATGAAGAAAATATTAAAGAAGTAATAGATGAATATTATGGAAACGGTACTTATAAATATATTCACAATAATGATCATTTACAAAATGTTTATAATGTAGACGGAAGTTATGATACTGCAAATCATACTCCCGAGTTTATAGATAATCCGGGAAGTGTTGTATCGATTATATTACCATATAAAATAATATTGACAGAAGTATCATTTATTTACGATAATACGATTGAAGGGAGACCAAATACTTTTAGTGTATACGGGTTAAACGACGAGGGTGAATATATTTTAATAGGCAACAACGAAATTATTGAAACAGTAGATATAGCAGATAGTACAATGAAAATCATGAAATCTTCGATAACAAATGATCAATATTACAGAGATTATAAAATATCAGTGACAAGTATTACACCTTCAAGTAATATTCTGACTTTTCATGAAATAGAGTTATACGGGACTTCAATTTATGTAAACAATTACATTAAATTTGAAAATACAACGATTTCTGATTATCCACTATTATCATTGCCTGGTAAAAATTACGATGACACACTTTCTTCAATAGACGAAATAGGAGAGAATAGTGGGTCAGGAGGCGATGGAGGTATATTAGATGAAAATGGTAAAAACGGCAAGGATGGTGTTGTTGTTGTTAAATGGATTAATCAAAAAACATCATATATACAAAAAGTTATTACAGAGAATGATTTAAAATCGCAAACTGATATATCGTTTTCAGAAGATTTTGTTTACAATCAAGAAAAAAATACATTGGGTCTTAGAAATGTAGAGTGGAATGATAATAATGTGTACATAAAACATAAAAATACGAAGGTATTTTCAAATGATATTAAAATACCTGAAGGTGACGTATACGTTGATACAATTATTACAAGTAACATACAACCTCATTATTCATTGCCATCAATGAAATTAGGAAACAATATTGAAATCCATAATCCAAATTATTCGGATAATTTTCAAAAAGTAATTGAAATAGAGACGATTAAATCAAGTTTGAAGCCAGTAGAAATATCCGAATCAACACTTGCATTTAATCCAACAATGACGGGTGTATATACACATGGCGAATTTTTATCACCAGATGACAATGAAATGTATGAGTATGCTCAATTTACAGGTAATGGTACAATAACATTTAGCAAAAATATTTATTGTGATATTCTTATGGTAGGTGCTGGCGGTGCTGGATCCGGCGATACTGGTGGTGGCGGAGGTGCTGGTAAATTAATTTTCTTTAAAAATGTTATTGTACCACCGGGTGATTATAGTATAAATATTGGGATAGGAGGTATATGCCCAAGTAATGCTGCTCCTGGTGGAAAAGGCAGTGATACACAATTTAAATCAGGAAGCACTTTATTAGTTAAGGCAGAAGGTGGTGGTGGTTCTGGTAATAATAATGGAGATGAAGATGGTGGTTCAGGTGCAGGAGGTGATGCAAACCCAAAATATGAAAATGGTAACGCTAATGAATATAACCCTATTTTATTTGGAGTATCCGGTACAGCGTTGGGAAATAATGGTGGCAACCGTAAAAATACAACTTATAATGGTCAAGGTGGTGGAGGTGGTGGTGCCGGAGAAGTTGGTCAAAATGCAAGTATGAGTTCCTTAATCTACGCTGGCAAAGGAGGAGACGGTGTATATGAAATTGATGGTATTAATTTAAATACCACATTTGATCTTTCAAACAATAATTTAGGCGTAGATGACGGTAGTGGTAAATATTATTTGGCAGGAGGTGGTGGTGGCGGTAGTGAGCTTACTGCTCCTGCGGGTATAGGTGGAAAAGGTGGTGGAGGAGACGGGGGTAAGGGAGTACAGGGGATCTATCCAGGAAACAATGGTGCAAATGCTATTGATAATACTGGTTCAGGCGGAGGAGGGGGTAGTAATATGGATGATACTAAAGGAGGATCAGGGGGCAGTGGATTATTTATAATAAGATGGCCAAAATATGTTATATTGTCGGATATACTTAAGTCATATATATCTGATGATAATAAAAAATATAGTTATATTCAGTTTAATTCAGAAGACATTATATCATTTGGTAAAGACACAGTATGTGATGTACTTGTGGTGGGAGGAGGTGGTGCTGGCAATCCTGCAAAGGGTGGAGGGTCGTCAGGAGGGATTCTGTACTATTCGGGTGTAAATTTTTCAGAAAATACAAATTATTCGATTCAAGTAGGTCGAGGTGGAGTATTAGAAGGTGAAGCAGGAGAACAATCATCTGTTAGTGGTACGAATGTCAGTTTGATCGCAGTTGGTGGTTTAGGTAGTAGCACAAATGACGGTGCATCGTCTGGTACAAGTATTACCAATACAATTACTTTACCTTCTACTGCTACAGAAAATTTGAATTTAGTTCCTAAAAATGGCGCTGATGGATTTAATATTGTTGGAGAGGATATATATACAAAGTATCCTCGTGAGAATATGACTGGTGATACAAAAACATACACTGACGGGACTATAATAAGATGCAGGTCAAGTGAATATTTTCTGGGTAATGTTAGTTTTAAAGAGCACAATATCTTTGATGGTACTTTATATAGTACTGGATCCAGATGGATATCAGGAAATGGGTCATATTCTTCAAATGGAGTTATCGCAACATCAAAAAGTGCTCAATACTTCAATACTGATACTGCATATTATGGCGAATATGTCATAATTGATTTGGGAGAACAGATAGTATTGGGTAAATATATAATCTACCCCGTCAATAACGATAGTTTAGTACAATCTCCTAAAGATTTTAGGATATACGCAACAAATACCGATTCAGCATATTTTTCATCAACTGACACAAATTGGATTCAAATTGATGAGCAAACTAATATAACTGGGTGGATTAATAATACATCAAAGGAGTTTGTATTAGGAACAGTGCCTATTGCTTATAGATATTATGCTATCATTATCAATAAATCGAATTCAGACCCTTATGTAAATATTAGTGAATGGGAACTTTTTGTGAAAAGACCATTGGCAATTGTTGGAGGTGGAGGTGGTACTGGTACAGATGCTCCAGAATTGACATCAAGTACTTCAATACCAGACGGGGGAGATGCAACAATTGTCAATATTTATGGAGACGATATCTATTTAGCAGGAGGTGGTGGTGGGATGAGGGACAAATCAAAGATTCGTCAATTTCCAAGACAAGCAATGACCAGTTCCACAACAACTTACGATGTAGAAGGAAAAAATGTTACAGTGAAAATAAAAGCAAGTTCTCAATCTAGTAGTTATCCTGCATGGAAGTTGTTTAATGGCGATGATGGAACAAGTACAACTTCAGAAGTAAGAGCTTGGATTAGTACAGAACCTTCTTATATTGGTGATTATGGAGGGGCAAAATATAGTGATTCTGGTGATTTTTACGCAAAGACAGATTACAGAGGGCAATTTATAGCAATAGATTTGGGTGAAAATATTATAATATCTGAAATAAAATTGTGGCAGAATATGCAAGAAAGCCCTAGTTATAGAAGAAGACGAACTCCAAGAAATTATAGATTATACGGTTCAAATGACCAAAATGCTTACGATAATATACAGGGTGGAGATTGGACTGAAATATTTGATAAGGTTGATACATATTTTTCTTCAGAAATTCCTCCCATCAATCCAGTACATGATATATTTACTAATACTCTATCATTTAGATATTATGTTTTAGTTATAAATCGTATATACCATTATAGAACTTTAGACTCAGAATGGTTATCATTCGGTGAATTGGAATTGTTTGGTTCAGTAATTGGTGGTAGTATCACTGGATCACAACAAGGGGGTGGGACTTATGGATATGGTGGAAACAGTTTATTAACAACTCATACAGCAGGTGGAGATGGTTTAGTTATAATCAAATGGGAGGAAGATCCTTCGTTATTTACTTCATATTGTTTGCGTGCTAACAAAAATATATGGTTTGATGAATCAACTGTCGTTTACACTTCTGATGCACGTATTAAAAAAGATATTCAAGATATTGACGATGATCAAGCGCTTCAAAAAATACTCGAATTACAACCAAAAACATACAAATATATCGATCATTTAAATAAAGGAAATAATGACGTTTACGGTTTCATTTCACAACAAGTTAGAGATATTTTCCCTGAAGCAACCAATACTATATCCAACTATATCCCTAATATTTATGATATTTGTGAATACGTAAATGATATTATTACATTGCCTCAAAATATTGATATATCAACTTTCGGCTTATCTCAAGATAGCAACTTATCTGTTAAATTAATCAATAATCGCAGAGAAACTTTATATACAGATTGTGTTTTAATGGAAACCGAAACCGGTTACGGTTTGCAAGTTAAAAATATAGACAATTTTATTGGTAATACTTCCAATATATTTGTTTATGGTACTAAAGTTGATGATATGGTTACACTTGATAAGTCATACCTTTTCACTCTTAATGTGTGCGCTACTCAAATATTAAATCGCAAAGTGATAACCCTTGAACAAAAAAATAATGATTTATTATCACGTATCGACGAGTTAGAAAACGAAATATCACAAATTGAAATATCAAACACATCTAATTATTAAAAAGAGTACATTTCATTTTTATTTTTGAATTTTTTATAAACTTTATAATTTTTTAGATTTTTTAGTGAAATGTACTCTTTTTCATTTCCTCAAATTTTCTGTTTGTTTAATTCACATCTACAATAATGTCTGAAATTACGATTCTGGTTCCAACACAAATCTGGTGATAAATATTTGAAAAAAATACAATGCATAAACATTTCTATACATTATAATAACTCTAAATCTTAGATCAATATTGAATTCAAAAAAATGAGTACATTTCATTATATATTCTTGAATTTCACAAACATGTACTCAAAATAAAGTAGAACGATTCAAAAATAACATAACATTTATGTTCATAAATAAAAAAATGATTTTATTATATATAAAAATAACTATATAATTAAGAGATATGTCAATATATCCTGAACTATCTTACACCGATCAAAAGGTTGAAATACAAGATGTTAAGGGTATTCAATTCAGTGTTATGGGTCCTGAGGAAATTATTACTCGTTCTGTAGTAGAAATTAACCGCACAGACACATATAACTGTAATGAACCTATTGTGGGAGGTTTATTTGATTCGAGAATGGGAGTTTTAGAACATAACAAATTATGTAGTACATGTGAGCAAAAAAACACATTTTGTCCAGGACATTTTGGACATATTGTTTTAGCAAGGCCAGTATTCCACGCTATGTTCTTTGATATTACAAGAAAAATATTAAAATGTGTTTGTTACAGATGTTCCAAACTTCTGGTATCTCCTAAAACTACAAATAACGACCTGCAGCAAGATATGCAAAAAATCATGGCAATAAAAGATAATCAAATGAGATGGAATGCTTATTTCAAACTCTGTAATTTGACAAATAAAGTAAAATGTTGTGGAGACGATGGTACTATTGGCTGTAATGCAAAACAACCTTCAAAGTATAATAAAGATGGACCTATGAAAATTGTTGCAGAATGGAAAGATGGAACTGAAAAAAATGTTACTGAATTTACTGCCGAAGATATCTTAAGAATATTCAAAAGAATTTCAGAAGAAGATATGGAAATCATGGGATTTAATCCTCTTTGGAATCGTCCAGAATGGATGATAACAACCGTGCTTCCCGTCCCTCCACCCGCAGTAAGACCAAGCATTATTGAAGAAAATGGTCAAAGAAGAGAAGATGATTTGACACATAAATTGAGCGAAATTATTAAAACAAATAATAATATTTTCGATCGTATTAAAAAAGGATCTTCCGAAGAAACAATCCGTATTATTACTCTCGTACTACAATATCACATATTTACACTTCTTGACAATCAAATATCTGGTCTCGCACCTTCTCAACAAAGAAATGGAAGGAAACTTAAATCTGTTTCAGATCGTATGAAAAAGAAAGAAGGACGTATCAGAGGAAATCTTAATGGCAAACGTGTTGACCAGTCCGCAAGAACTGTTATTACACCAGATCCATATATCAGTATTGACGAACTTGGTGTTCCTATCAAAATTGCTATCAATATTACATTTCCTGAAGTTGTAAATAATGCAAATATGGAACATATCAAAACTCTTATCAAAAATGGTCCAGATACATGGCCTGGGGCCAAATATGTCAAAAAATCAAAAGATATGATAACAATCAATCTTAAATATGCTCAAAATGAAATTGAAAAAATTATTAAAGAACTTAAAGTCGGTGATGTAGTTCATAGACATCTTACCGACGGCGACTATATTCTATTTAATCGCCAACCATCACTTCATAAAATGAGTATGATGTGTCATAAGGTTATTGTTATGCCTTATCAAACATTCCGTTTAAATGTTCTTGATACTCCACCATACAATGCTGATTTTGATGGCGATGAAATGAATCTTCATTGTCCTCAAAACATTCAAACAATGAGTGAACTAATGGATATTACAGCAGTTCCTTATATGATATTGGCACCAAGAGATGGTAAACCAATTATAGAAGTTGTTCAAGACACACTCTTAGGATCATTTCGTTTGACAAAAGACTGGACGACAATCAATGATAAAACAATGGCAAATCTACAAATGGTAAATAGTAATTTTACAGGAAAATTAGAAAAACCAAATAAAAATTACGAATATTCTGGTAAAGATGCATATTCATTCATTTTACCACCCAATTTGAATATCGTCAGAAAAAATAAAGCTGAAGAAAAGTTTGTTATCAAAAATAGTAAAGTAGAAAGTGGGACACTTGATAAAACTGTATTTCACGGCATTTCATCTGGACTTATTCCTGTGATATATCACGATTATGGCCCATTTGAAGTTCGTAAATTTCTTGATAACACTCAAAGACTTATTTGTAGATGGTTATTATCATCTGGATTCAGTGTTGGTATCAGTGATCTTATTACAAGTGAAAAGATTAATGAAGAACTTAAACAAACTATTCGTGTTATGAAAAAGAAAGCTTATGACCGTCTGGATGATGTGAGGAGAGGACTCGTTGATAATAATAGCATATTTAATAATGTCAATTTTACTGAAAGAGAAATTATCGGTATTCTTAATCAAACAACAAACAAAGTTGGTAAAATTGGTCTCTCGCAAATTGATGAAAAATCAAACAGAATGATTAATATGGTCAAATGTGGGTCAAAAGGTAAGGAAACTAATGTAGCACAAATTGTAGCATGTGTTGGACAACAAAATGTAGATGGCAAACGTATTGGTTACGGTTTTACCGACAGAACCCTGCCTCATTTTACAAAATATGATGATGGTCCAGATGCAAGAGGATTTGTGGAAAACAGTTTTATAGATGGTCTATCTCCACAAGAAGTATTCTTTCATGCTATGGGTGGTAGAGAAGGTCTTATCGATACTGCTGTTAAAACCAGTGAAACTGGTTATATTCAGAGAAGATTAGTAAAAGCGATGGAAGATGTTAAGATACATTATGACAATACAGTTCGCAATGCCAAAGGTTCCATTATTCAATATATTTATGGAGAAGATGGAATGGACGGTTGCAAAATAGAATCTCAATATATTCCATTCATTGAAATGAATTCAATCGAAATGGAACAAAAATACAACCTAACCAAAAATGACAAATTAAATAATTATATGATCGCAAAAGCCTATAAAGAAGTTAACTCAGATACTTATAAAAGATGTTCCAAATATTTTGAAAATATTATGAATGATAAAATGTTTATCATTGAAAATGTTTACAATGGTCTCAAGAATACAACAATAAAATATCCTATTCCTTTTTACAGAATTATCAACAATGCTATTGAAAAAATGAAATCTCTTGGAATAAAAGCTATCAAAACCGATTTAACCCCTGATTATATTATGGATAATATCGATCGTCTTATCAATAAACTCTATATTAAAGAACTTGAACAAGGTATGAGATTCTTTCAAATATTAATTCGTCATCATTTGGCTCCCAAGAAAATGATTATAGAAAATCACTTCTCTAGAGATATATTTGACTGGATTGTAATTAAAATAGAACAACATTTCAATGAAGCAATCGCTCAGCCTGGTGAAATGGTTGGTATTGTAGCTGCTCAAACCATTGGTGAAATGGGAACACAGATGACACTCGATTCATTCCATGTATCAGGTACAGAAGCTGCAGTTAAAGCAACATCTGGTGTTCCAAGATTGAAAGAAATTCTCAGTGCAACCAAAAAAACAAAAACACCTACTCTAAACATCTATCTTAAAAATGATATTGCTACTGTTATGAATCCTATCATGGGCGACGATGGTATTGAAATTATTGATGAAAGAGTAGAAAATGCTAAAAACATATCGATGAATGTTAAAAATTCAATTGAAATTACAAGGCTTTGTGATATATTGGAATACAGTGAAATCTTCTGGGATGATGGTGAAGGTGATAACGACAAAGGTCTATTCGAAATTTATAAAGAATTTATTGAAATCAATGAATTGGCTGGAAGATGTTCAAATAATTCACCTTGGGTTCTTAGAATGAAATTTAATAAAGAAAAAATGGTATCTTATGGTCTTCGTATGATTGATATTTATACAAAATTAACTATGACATATGACAAATATATCGACTGTATTTACAGTGATGACAATGCCGAAGAATGTATATTTATGATGAAACTGACTGAAACTGCTTTGAAAGATATTGATGCAGCCGATGAACTCGCATCTATCAAAGCGATGGAACACAATATTGTATATCAAGTATTGCTTAAAGGTTACAAAGGTATCAAAAAGGTTTCTCTTAATAAGAAAAAATACGAAAAATATAATCATGATACTGAAAAATTCGATAAAGTTATTGAATGGGCTCTCGATACAGATGGTACAAATTTGATTGAAATTCTCGCTAATCCCAATGTTGATGCTACAAGAACTGTATCCAATGATATTCGTGAAATTCAAGAAACATTAGGTATCGAAGCTGCCCGTAATTCATTATATAACGAATTGATGAATGTCACTGGTGAAGGTTCTATGAATTATAGACATCTATCACTTCTCATGGATACAATGACATTCAAAGGTTGTCTGGTATCTATTGACAGACATGGTATCAACCGTGGTGATATTGGACCATTGGCTAAGTCATCATTTGAAGAATCAACTGATATGTTAATTAATGCCAGTATATTCTCGCAATATGATAATGTAAATGGTGTTTCCGCAAATGTTATGTTAGGTCAACAACCTCCTTGTGGTACTGGAGATTGTGATATTCTACTTGACGAAGAACTTATGGTAAACCTATTAAAAGATAAAATACCAAAAGAATTAGAAAATATTCCTGAAGAAATTGAAGAACAATATGATATTTGCGAAGAAGAAGATATCGCATTCAATTTCAAATTGGGTGAAAAAAATAAATGTTTCAACATCAGAAAAGAAGTTCAAATAGTTTAGTTATGTAAAGCTATCAATTTTTTAATATCTTCGGGAACTTCATCATATGTTATATAAAGGTTGGATGGATTCATTTTATCTACAACTAAATAATAAGCACAATACGGTGATTTATCACAGACTTTATTGAAAATAATAAGAGGTCTTTCGTTAATATTTGATGCTCCAAAAAATACTGATGATAATTTCAGATCATTTATGTCACCTCTATTATATTGTTCATTAAATTCTCCATATACTCCTCTTTGAAGTATTAATATTGATATATTCAATAATTGAGATATTGTAGACATATCTATATCAGTCGGATATAACTCTCCTGAATTCAATATGTCTTCAACGATTGCTTGTTTCTCTGCTAAACTTAGTTTATTGAATTTTTTTTCCATGAACATATTTATGGTGCTGTATTTTTTACCTCTTTTAATCCATTCATTGTAATATGAAGTATCATGAAAGATTTCATACATTGCTTTCTTATCATTCAACATATTCATATATATTGATTTCGACGTATTCCTTACAGTTTCATATGTTAGTTGATTATTTCCTATATATATAGATAACCATTCTACAAATTCTGATATGGTATTTATATTGTATTTCATATCTAAATAAACCATGTTTGACCAATACATCTTTTTATTCTTATTCCATTTTGTATTTAGTTTTTTCACAGTCCCTTTTAAAAGACTCGGTTGATCAATATCTTCATCTTTCAATACTTTATCAACATTGTAAGAGTCTTCCGTTATTTCAATATCACCATATTCATTTGGTAGAGATCTATGATATTTTAATAAATAATTCGGCAATATTTTTTCACCATTTTTTACAAGTGCATTTTGTGCAAAAACAAATTCCGACTTATTTTGTATGGCACTACTTAAGTAATCGTATTTTGTTTGTATTATTATATTTGATATCCATCTTTTTATATCATTTGAATTTTCTGGTATCTCTTCTAAAATTACATCAATTATTTCTTTATCAGGATGATTTGCAAACGAAGTTTTATTACCCTTCTTCATAATCGTCTTTGCTACATATTTCTGTAATTCATACCATTTTTTCGTTTGCAGTTCAGTAGTTTTTATTATATCATGGTATTTATTTAATTTATCTATATGTATGATTGTATCACTTGTCACATCATTTTTATCACTAATTTTTATTTTTGAATATATTTGAATCATATTTACATCGTTCTTGTATATTTCTCCTACACTGACATTGATCTTTAATGTTTGACATTTATCCACAAATAGTTGTAAATCATTTTTAGATACATTAATATTATATTCTTTATTTTGTATATTATTGACAAACAATATATTTTCTTTTTTAATTTTCATATCATTTATAAATCTTTCAAGATATGAACTTCCAATTTTCGGAAATTGCAATAATAAATTTCCTTTTGTCAATATTTTATCTATACTTAGATCATTATTTAGTAAAATTTTTGATATTTTGAATTTTTCATTATTAGCATTGATATTATTATCGATCCAATTATTCAATTCGTACAAATTATTAAAATAGCTATTTTCTTTGTTTTTATAACCACATTTTTCTATCAAATGTTTCAGTTTTGAATAATTATTCAATTTAAATGTATATTTATCATTAGAACTCCTCTTTTTCAACACAATTGGTTCATAATAATTTCCTTCCTTTATTATCATTGCAAATTTCGTCTTCAAATCAATCTTGGAAAATACTGTATTATTACATACCAATGATATATCATTCGTTTTTTCCCATATTATCAGATTTACTTCAAATAAATAATATACCAACGGTAATATATATTGCGGGTCTTTATTAAATGTCATATCAGATGATAAAACATAATCTATATATTTCATCATAGATGCATATATTTTCATATTCATCTCGTTGATTTCTATCTTTTTATTTTTCATTTGTTTAACGTATCTTTTACCATCTGTGATGTCTATGAAAGATTTACAAATGTTTCCATTATCTAATGATACATATGTTGTCAAATCCATATCAAGTTTTTTCCTCAATTCAGATGGTTTGATTTGAAATATTTCCATTATTGCATGAATGATGCTATTGTTTGTAGATTGTTTGACACCTTTTCTAATGAAACATTCATTTTTAGTATTCAAAGACCCAATACAGTTCTTATGATCTTCGTCTGATAACAGGTTATGTAAGTATTCTGGTAAAGTCCCGTATCTCCCTTCTTCTATTGGAGCAGTATGGTTAATAAGATAGTTGTCATCGTCTTTTTTATCATCATTTTGTATTTGATTGTTGTTTTTATTCAAATATGACATACAATTATTGATTTTTACCTGCGTGGTTGGATTTTTACCACAACACGGGACACACATTCCCTTATCATTCGGTTTAATAAGTTTAACATAACTTCGTTTGTCTTTGTCAAGGTCCTTATACATTTTAATAGGTTCTTCATCATCAAGTGGACATTTACCATCGCTTTTGACTGATAAAGGTATTTTACTTTGAGGACACCATAATTTAGGACAGGCGTAATAATTTAAATTATTGGGATTAGAACCATATTCTATGACATTGTCAAAGATCATTTTATTTCCTCTTTCTAATACTTCTTTGTGTTCCTTTGAAAATACTACAGGTTGTACATGACTTTGACATTTATTTCTGGCATAGTATTCTCCAAAAAGTTCTTTATCAGTTTGTTGTAACATTGTTATAAGATAATTGTCTTTTTTGTTACTACCCCCATTTGAATTATATGATGATATAGATGAAGCAACTGATAATGATGAATTTGAAGATGTTGAAGATTTAGATGGTTTCGTTTGTTCTTGTACTTTCTCTACCTTCTTATCAACTGTTTGTGATATGATTTTTGATAACCAGAATATAAGATATCTCATTTCTTGTATATTGTATGAATTTACTATTGAAATGTCATAACCATAAAATCGTGGCGATACTACTAATATTGTACCATTATCTTTTATTTTTATTGAATCTCTCTCATTTAATTCGATACCTTTATGAATAATATCTATTTCATCATTCACTATTTGTAAAGTATTTCCAGATATACCAAGATTCGTAAGTTCATCTGCTACTTCAACATTTGTTATACCTAAATTTAATCTCGATCTAATATATTCATAAATTTCAGTATTTTGGTTATAATTTGAAGATCTTTTATATGTACAAACGATATTCTTACTGTTTTTTTTCACCACATTAAAGATGTCAATTTGTTTACTTATTTTCTCAGTTAAAAGTTTAAATGACGAATTTGCTATATTAATTTTAATACCAGAATTCACTGCGATTTCTTGTAATTTCAACTTTTGTTTCAACATATTCTCTAAAATATTGATCATTCTCTGATGATGAATTTTGATATCCTTCCACTTATTATATTGTCTTGCATCCAATACATAATTTATATTCAGGTCATTACTTTGTATTATTATTTTGCAGTAACTTCTCTTGTTATATATACTAAATAGATTGATTACATGGTTTTGATTTATTTTATCTATATTTGTGATGTTCATGAAAAGTTCTTTATTTATTCTGTTTTCTTTTGACAATTTGTATAAAATTTTGGAGCTATCTTCTATCCATTGTATCATATCAATATGATTCGAAGTGTGTATTTTATCAAAAGTTTCTGCCAATAATATATTATTCAATTTACAATGATAATTTATTCTTGTATAATATTCTGGTAAAATTTCAACATTGTCATCATTTACATAAGCTATAGATTGTAATAATTCTTCTCTTTTATTATTTTGTTTGATTGATATTTTATTATTTGTGTTGAAATAATATTTATGTATTTGATTAGGTATATCACTTGAAAATGCTACATTAATAACATTATATTTGGTAAATAAACCTTTCTTTTGATATTCATAATCAACCGGTTCTTTCAATTCTTCGGATTCTAAATCAGAAGTTAAAAAAGGGTTTATATTATAACCTTTCCATTTTGGTTTTTTGATTGAAAAAAGGATTGGGTTGGTTTTTGTCCAAGCATATATTTGAAATTTGTCGTTTTTGGTAATATAGATTCCGATTTTTGATAGTACTGTTTCAATAGAGTCGTCGTTATATATATCTTTTTTTATAACAATTTCATTTGTATATTCTTTTTCACTTGTGTCAAAAACGTATACATTTTTCTTATTTAAAGATTTCCACACAATAACCTTAAAAATTTTACGAGGGCTTTTGTACATCTCCTTCTAATTTTATAAAATATTTTCAAACTATATATTAAAGATGAAATTAATACAAAAATTAAATTTTATCAAAACTTACATGCACGAACTCGAGTCTTTTGAAAATTCAGACGATGTTCCTGAAAGTTGGATACACAGTGATGGTAGAATTTATGATCCTGAATTGAAGTACAAACCACCTGTTACTACTGTTGATGGTGAATATATTGATACAAATTATGATAGAGAAGATTATATTGAAGATAATGATGATTTAGACGATAACAATTATTCAAATACAACATTTGACAGATATAATATACGAAGTCATTATAAACACGATGAAGATGAAGAAGATGAAGATGATGAAGATGATGAAGATGATGAAGATGATGAAGATGATGAAATTAAGACAGATGAAGTTAAGGTGGATGAAGTTAAAACAGAAACCAAAGATGCTGAAAAAGATGAGGAAAAACCAAAAGAATGTAAAATAACCGATATTTTTAATTTCAAATGTTATTCAAAGATTAAATTCATGTTTATTTCAATTCTTGTAATTTTACTTCTTTCCATCTTTGTTTTACTGGGATTTATAATATATTATTTCTTTTTCAAAAATACTGACGACGGTGATACTTCTAATTCTATTGAAAATGATGATCAACAACCTGGGGTTTTTGATGGTATGTTTGCAGGATTGTTTAGCAAGAATGATGAGCTCAATAATCGTTCTGTTATACGTAACGTGTCTAATATATCTGTAAAAAAGCCCACAAGTATATCTCAAAAAAATGTTATATCAAACAATGATTATGAATATAAAAGTACACTTCAAAATGAAAATCTCATAGATGTTAAAGAAGATAGCAATGAATTAAAAGATCTGAAAGAATCCAAAGAATATCTTAAAGATATTAATGAATTAAACGATGAAGATCTAAAAGAATCGAAAGATGATGACGAAGATGTTAAAGAAGATCTAAAAGAATCGAACGATGATGACGAAGATGTTAAAGAAGATCTAAAAGAATCGAAAGATGAAGATCTAAAAGAATCGAAAGATGATGACGAAGATGTTGAAGAAAATATAAAAGAATCGAATGATGATGACGAAGATGTTAAAGAAGATCTAAAAGAATCGAAAGATAATGACGAAGATGTTGAAGATCTGAAGGATGATAAGAATAATGAAATAGAATCTGAAGAAAAAATGCAAAATGAATCAATTGTAAATTATATTGATAAGAAAAAAAATAGTGAATTTCAAAAAAAACATAGTGGTAAAAGTAAAATTAAAATAAAATCTTATAATACACGTGAAAAATCTTCTTTAATATAGTCGATTAAAATTGATCCAATAATATGTTTATCCTTACATTTATCTTCCGCTAAAAATTGTTTATTTATACACAACATTACACTCTCAAGTTTTTGTTCCCTAATCTTATTATAAAATGGGATTAAATTACAATAGGATACTTCCTTATATATGTAATCACAAATGTCCTTATCATATATAAGCAGGATAGTCTTTTCATGAATATTGATCAAATTCATTTCATATATATTTTTTAACATATCCCTTGGTATTTTTTGATACAGTAGCATAAAATTTAATGCTTCTTGAGAATATACTTGCGATAATATATTATTCCATATATTAAAAAGTTTGAAACGATTTATTTCAATATTTTCATAACCATAAGTATTTAGCATTACCAATCCTTTGAGAATGTTGATCAAAAGTAACGACATACTGTTGCCGAATAATTTCTTATAATCTTGCAAAATAATATTCTGATCTTTCATCCATTTTTTATACAAGGTTTCGTTAATAAGAATTGAAGCCAGTATACCATACATATCAAATATATACACATTTTCATCTGTTAAATGTTTATATTTTGGAATTTCTGGAATATAGGGATACATACAAGAAGACATGGTTAAAAAAATATTTTTGTTTTGGATTTCAAAGGGTATAAAACTTTGATTTTTCAAAAAATATATGTCGAAAAATTGCAGTATATCTTCTGACATGGATATAACATTTATATTTTGCAACACAAAAATAGAATAAAAATCACAAGCTAAATAATTTACTTTATATGACGACATTAAAAATAACATTATATTATCAGTGTAACTATTTATCAAATTCTTTTTGACAACTTGAATCAAATTTAAAAGTTCGTGTTTTTCTAAATATTTATGACTATATAATGCTATTAAGATATTGATATTATCGCCGAATGAATAACATCCCCTACATATCATTAAATTTATTATATACTTATCATTATTTATATAATTAGGTGTAAAAACTATTTTTTCTTTTTTTGAGTTATTTGATATTGTGTAATATTCGTTATTTTGTTCTAAAACAGGACAAGTTATCATTACATAATTATTTGATTTACATAAACTTTCAATTATATCGATATTAAGGTCATTTACATCATTGAACTCAAAATTGTTTTCTACAATAATATAATAAAATAGCGTTTTGACATCAACTAAATTGAAATATCTTGATGTATTCACTTTGATATATTTAAAATACTTACCATATATATTGATTTTGGTGTTCATTCGATTGAAGCATTTCAAAATATTGTTTGTATCAACTATTTTATATCTTGGATAGTAGCATAATTGGTTTTCACAACTATTGTAATCAAGTAATGGAAGAGTATTTATAATATTATATTCGTAATAAACTGACATTGTTATTTGGTATTTCTCAATTTGTCCTTAAACAATCATTACATTCCTGTTACATCCAATTCTATAAAAACATTGGTTGTGTTATTATAGTTTGTGAGACATTTCACAAATTTTGTGAAATTCAATGATTTGTTTCTTATTTGGTTCGTCAACTCCGATATATTTACTCTGATATTTTTGAAATTATCGATTTGAGTTTTGATATTTTGATAAATGATTATCTCATTTTCTATTACAGATTTTCGAGAGTTATTTTCCTGTTTTGCTTTTATATTATTGATCAAAGCGTTGCTCATACCACTCGTTGTGTTGAAACCAGATTGTAATGTTTCAAACTCATCGGATGTTGTTAAACAGTCAAAATCATTTATTTGTTTCGATCTAATTGTTCCTAATTGTTCAAAAATTGAGTTCAAATTCTGTCTATTGATTTCAGTTGTTAAATTAGGAACAGTGTCATAAGAAGGCATTGTGGGACAGTTTATAAAGAAGTTTTCAACTGTAATACCAGTTAACTCATCACTACTTGTAACTTGTCTTTTATTATCACTGTAATTAATTAAATTTTCTGTAGGACTTGATTTTAATAACAACATCTTTTCTAAAATATTCTCAGAATCAGTTGGAATGTTTTCATTAATTTTCATTGATGTTTCAAAATATGATCTATTTAATTCAAGAGCAGCAGTAACACGATCATTGACTGATTTAAATTTTACATTTATGGATTTTTCAGCATGTTCTATATTTCTTAAACATCTTATGTATATTCCATAGTACCCATTATTTTGTGATATATCATTTGTATAATACTGTGAATAAAGATCTGTATTGGGGCCGTTCAGAATCATATTTGGTGGATTTCCAGTGTAATCTAATTTAAAATATCGGTATTTTCTGTCATTTTGTTCATATGGTTCAGATCCTCCATATATTTCTATTTCATCAAAATTAAGAACATGTCCTGTAACAAAATTAACACCCGAATTAACATAACCTATTGTTTTGACACATATTGCAAACGTATCAAATGATTGAATTCCAATCAATGGTTTCGAAACATACATTTTATTAACATAA
>Ga0222716_10000526_pt1 | contig 33027 bp, 36 predicted proteins | sample C33_13DmetaG_FD_165044 | JGI IMG/M metagenome (GOLD analysis project Ga0222716, IMG submission 165044) | Estuarine water microbial communities from San Francisco Bay, California, United States - C33_13D | ecosystem: Environmental > Aquatic > Marine > Unclassified | place: USA: California... | reverse complement strand
ATCAGAACATTATAGTACTACTATAAATAGGATAGTAACAAAAACGCACAAGACTCCAGCGTATCCTAGTGGTCACACCATGTATGCAGCTTTGATTGCAGAAATATTATCTGATAAATATCCAGAACACAAGAAAGAATTTAATAAATTAGTTGATCTATGTGGTAAGGCTAGAGAGTTACAAGGTGTCCACTATCCTTCTGACAATGAAGCAGCTAAAAAAATCATTAAAACAATTTATCCAGAACTTAAAAAATACTACATAGGAGTAGGCCATGAGTTATAAAAAATTATTGTCAGGTGTTGAAGAAGTGCTTAAAGCAGAAAAAAATCTGACAGAATATAAAAAAGATTTTCTAGAAATGAATGTTGGAGCATTAACATCCATCATGAAAAACGCTGAACAAATTCTAGCCTCTCTCGAAAATCCACAAGTAAAAGAAAACTTGACAGAGAGCTGGTTACAGGGTAAAATTGCTATAACAGAGGACTACATGACAACTATTCATGATTTTGTAAAGTTTAGTCCTTCTGAAGACGATAATAAAGATATGGCTCCTGCAAGTCTGTGGGAGAATATCAGAAAGAAAAAGCTTCGTGAAGGTAAGAATTATAAGCCAGCTAAACCTGGGGATAAAGACAGACCATCACCGGAGGCTTTGAAAAGAGCGCAAAAGAAAAGTAAGAAATAAATAATTTTTAGAAAAGGACTTTTGATAATGGAAATCAGACAATTTGAACAGCTTGATACGTATTTGCTTTTAGCTAAAAAGGTTATATCTAAATTTGCTCCTAATTTTTATAGCGGTTTACAAAAAGAATTGTTGAGCAATGAAGACGCTATCTCTGACATTGCTTCGGCTTTGATGACAGCAGATTGGAAGTGGGATAAAAATCGTACAGGCTTTAATGGTAAATCTAAGACAAGATATTCTTATCGTAATCAGTGTGGTCTTTGGGCTATCAAGACATATATTAGTAACAAATATAAGAAAAGAAAAATCAAGCTTTCTATAGACACTGTTTCTAATGATGATATGAAGACTTATGCCAATACTATTCCAGACACATCTTCTTGTGATCCTGTGGACATAGTATCTGAAAAAGAACAATCTAAAAATCTTAAAATGATTATTCGAAAACTTTTAAGTTCAGATATACTTTCTGACAAACAGAGAAATCAAATATATAAATATTATTTTGAAGAAAAAACTCTATTACAAATTGGTAAAGAGTATGGAGTAACCAGAGAAGCTATCCGACAGAATATTCAAAAAGGTATTAATAAAATAAAAGAATATGTTTAATTTTTTTAAAAAGAAGAAACAACAAAAGTTTGAACTGTCTGAGGATCAAGCATTAAGTACTATTTGTTTCGAGGTAAATCATGATGGCACAATTAATATTTTGTGTGATTGGCCGGAGTTTAATAATGAAAATGCCAAGAGTATAGACAACATAGCAAAGTTCTATGCTCTAGGCATTCATGCTTTAAATCAAGGACTATTCGAAGCAGATATTATTGATACTTTAAAAAATCATGATCAAAGTAATCCTTATAATCATTTATTTATACACAATGTTTTAATAGAGTTAATTAATATAGAAAAAGCAATAAGAGATAATAATATCAATTATAAACGACCTGTGATTTCTCCGTTAAACGTTTTTAATGAAGAAACTTGATTGTCATCACAGCTACTCTGCTATATAATAAAACATGAACGAAGACATAAAAATAGTATGGCAGAAATGGTTTGATCCTCTAGGTGAGGATGATCATGAGGCGTATTCTGATATAGAAGATACAGGTGTTGAATATTATCAAGATGATGAATCAGAAGAAATTGATGAGCCAGAGTCAGATACTGGAACAGATTTTTTTAGAAGACCAACTAAAGTCATTATGACTCCTATGGGTATAATTCCTTACAACGAAAATACTGCTTCTAATAAAATTTTTAATTTTTGGATTGGACATACTAATTTTAATCTTTCTTTACCTGTTTGTACAATTATAGAACAGGAAGAAGGAGTTGAAACTTTAGATATTTTTACACGGTATAGATTTAGAATAGGCGTAGGTAAATTATTTAATGCTAAAACCGTTATGTTTAATATCAATAACAATGTATATAATTTTATAGAAAAGACTATCTAATGGGTCCAAATAATATAGAGCAGTCTTTATATGATATTCATAATATAGGAGTAGATCCTAAAACTAGAGAAGTATATCTTCATTCTAATATGGACTCTGAAGAAGAATCTGGGGTGGATTTTAGAAGTGCTACATCATTTATTAAAAATATAAGATATCTTAATCAAATTTCTCATGATCCTATCTTAGTTCATATGCATATGCCCGGAGGTGTTTGGGAAGATTGTTTAGCTATTTATGATGTAATAAAATCTTCTACGTCTAAAATTCATATGCTAGCATATGGCAAAGTAGAATCTGCCAGTAGTGTCATATTTCAAGCCCCTAAATATAGAGTGTTGATGCCTAATGCCCATGTTCTTATTCACTATGGTTCTATGAGTATAGAGAATGAACATAAAGCAGTTATTAGTAGTATGCAATGGTCAGAAAAAGAATCTAAAAAAATGATTGATATTTTTACAGAAAGATGCATGAATAGTCCATTAGCTATAGAAAAAAATTGGAAAAAATTTATGGCTAGAAAACACATAGTAGCACAACTAGATAATAAAAGTGATTGGATTTTAAATGCTGATGAAGCAGTTTCTTATGGGTTTGCTGACGGTGTATTAGGAGATAGAAAGTTTCCTACAATAGATAAATTACAAACTAGAAAACGATAACATGCTACAATATCTCGAATACGGATATTATGATTTTGATAGCAACAGCAAAGAGACGAAAGCTATCGTAGAACAAGCTGTTAAATACTCTCCATCAACTATATCTGTATTGCCTCACTATATTCAAGCTGTAAAAAAAGTTATTCCGGAACACGTAAGATTGGGTACTATTATAGATTACCCGTTTGGTCTATCTGCATATCTTGATCGAGAGCATGCAGTTCATTCTGCTATTACTCAAGGAGTAAACTCTATTGAGATAGTTGCTCCTAATCACGCATTGTGTAACAGAAAATATGATAGATTTAGATTGGAGATAGATTGTATCAAACGTATTTGTTTAGAGAAAAAAATAGATCTTAAATATATTATAGAATATAAAACTTATACATTACCGCTGATGCATAAGGTTGCTGATATTTTATATACTAAAAAGTTGCCTACTTTTTACCCCTCCACAAGCTTTTTTATGGATAGTATTAGTGATAATATTATAGTCTCTATGATGCTACAAAAGCGTAATGCAAACCTGAATGTTATATCTACAGGCCAAGCGTGGACTGATGAGCATGTCGATTTAATATTGTCAAACGATAGTCTATTTGCCTATAAAACTAATAATATATATACTTTAGAAAAAATTACCAATAAAATCTTACAAAAATGATGATTTTGGGGTAAAAATAAGCGTATATATACATACTCACAGTTTACCTTTAAAGGGGAGAATATAATGGCAACAAAAACAGCCGCTAACGGCTCAGTAACAGCTACAAGCACCAAGAATAATGGTGGAGTTGGCAAAAATGTCAGTGGTTCTGATGTGCTTTCAACAAGTGCATTAGGTACACCTGACAATGGAGTATTTGCTTCAACACCTATTGATGATGGTGGTGCTGATAAAGCTCTTTCTGGTGGTACTTTCGCATTTGATGGCGGATCAGGAGCAATTCAAAGAGTCACTAAGACCTTGTCTGGTGTTAGCAAAGATTTCTTACAGTTCGCTGCTGGTGACGTTTCTAATGATAGAAGTATTCACAAAAGAGAGCATGTTCGCACTACTGATTTAGCTACTAAGATTAGAGCAGGAGCATGGAATCCTACAACTGGAGCATTCAGTCCAGCACTAGCTGCTACTAATGATCAGTTCTGGAGCATCAGTGCTGATGCCTTACAATCAGCTTCAAGTGATAACGCAGCTGCTCCAACCAGAGCTGTTCCGGGTGAATTGACATTCCAGCACGGTGCTGCTTCAGGGCCTAAGAGTGTTGATTATTCAGCGAAGAATGGCTAAACATTAGTGTATACTAATATTAGAGAGGCCAGGGATGTTAAGGCATCTCTGGCTTTTTTCTTGCAACTTATTGGAGATTTAAAATATGGCAGATCCTAATACAGTAGGGCATTTCTTCGAAAACATGACTACGGCTATGGTGAGTATTATTATAGCATTGGTAGGTTTTTGGACTACATTTATTAAAGGTCTAGTTAGTCGTAAAGAAGTACAAGAAATGATTCAAAATCAAAGTCAATATATGAAAGATAGAGAATTCATTATGGACAGATTAAAAGATCATAAAGAAGATAGTGCTACATTATTTAAAGCACTTAGTAAAAATACAGAAGTAATGAGTGAACTCAAAGTACAGATAGCCCTGCTCAGTAAAACTTTAGAAGCCCTAGAACATAGAATAGAAAGGTAAATATAATGGCAAATGATATTGATGAAGCAATCGGAGCGAATCCAATTAAAAATGGTACTGCTATTGTAGGTTGTCTACCAACAGGAGCAACTGCAAAATTTAAAAATGATGATCACGTTAGCAATAAGCCAGCTATTGGAACAATCCAAGCTAAATATGATGCCAGATTTGATGATCCAAGATATTACGCAGGTGACGCTACTACATAGGTAAAAATATGAGAACTACAGGATTAAGAACTAGTGAATTTTGGTTTACTTTAGTAAGCTTTATTATTAGTGGACTATTTTTATTTGGTGTGATTGTAGAGTCAGATACTAAAGATGATTTAATAGATGTCTCAACTCATGTCGTTGAAAGCATTATATTAATAGGAGGTCAATTTGCTCTGTTCTCTAGGTATAGATCTAGAAGAAAGGCAGAGCAAAGAGATGAAGAGAGAGTTAGTAGAGAACTAGAGGATTATGTAGGGGTTGACAAAGTTTATAATAGAATTAGTATAAATACAGGTAATATTGGTGAGCTTATTCAACTACCACATGTGGGCCCTGTAACAGCACAAAGAATAGTGGATTATAGACGGGCGAATCCTTTTGAAGATTTGGGTCAACTAAAAGACATCAATGGAGTCGGTGAATCAAGCTATCAAGATATTGAACCATTTATTGAACTATGAGGTATAACTATGAGTGATGAAAGTACTAAAGACTTAATTCGTAAAGAGGTAGAAAATTTAATTGTAGAAACCAAAAAAGCAGTTTCTGATGTTAAGAAATTTGCTGTCAGTGAAGTCTGGAAAATTTTACAATTATTAACTGCTGTTATAATTCAGTTAATCGAAAACTTTGCCACGGAACTTAGTGGTCCCGAAAAGAAAAAGTTAGCACTAGAATTAATCGGTGGTTTTTATGATAAGATTTTTGTACATGTAGACCTGCCGTGGATTCCATCTGTTCTAGAACCTATTATTCATAGTCATGTCAAGAGTTTCTTAATGTTGCTTGTAGGTTCAGGTATTGATGCAATGGTTGCGACATTTAGACAAGTTGGTGTTTTCAAGCCTAAAGAACCTGTCAGTGTACAGCAAAGCACTAGTGTAGTCCAAGACTTTATTAATAATCTTAAATCAATCACAGGGAAATAAATAATGAATTTAACACAAAGTTTTGAGGAGTTTAGTAGTGGTTTAGCACCAATGGATTTGGCTTTATATGCTGGAATAGGTATTATTTTATGGGTATTATTTAAAGATCAACTTAGTCCAGTACAAAAAATTGTCAAAGATTTAATTGACAAAGTTAAAGACAACACTCCATCGGTACCAAGTTTGCCAGATTTTGTTAAGGAAAAAGTAAAGTCTGAAGATGATAGTCAGCTATTTTTTGATCTCGTTGTTTCTTGGAAACAGACTAGAGACCTAGCTGAAAAAAGTGGTTGTTCTAAAGCTATAGAAGTTGCTGATCAAATGTTTCCATATTTAAGTCCTACGGTTTGTAAACCAGAACAGGAGTCTGAAGATGCAGAATAAGCTTTTATTATCTGTAGGTGCTGTCTTAGTTATGGTTGGTATTTTTAAACCTGACCTAACTAGTATTAAATTACCCGTTAATAACGAACCTGTTTGTAGTGTTGAAAATTATGTTACAGATGCTCCAGCAGATACGGAACTATTGAATAAAGCTAGAGTTGTTACAGAAATTGTTCAGACATCTGATGATTCTACTCGCAAGAGTGACTGTTTAAAATTATCCGCTTTGTATGCAGACATGGCAACTCTTATAGAATTAGATGATGATAAAATTATTGTTGATACATCTTCTATTAAAGAAGCTAATAGTATAGCGGGCAAAATGTTAAAATTAAATATCAAAGATAAGTATCCTGATCTAGCAGAAGCTGCTAAAGATTTAGTAACTACAGGTATTGGTGATGATGATATTCTGCTTACTGAAGAGTTAAGAGACAAATCAGCGGAATCTTTTAGAGCTTTATCATGGGCTTTCTATCAAGGAAGTAAATAATGCCAAGACTAACACCAGATCAATTATATAATGAGTATCGCAAAGGATTGAATGGCTGTCTTTGGGAACAACATGTATATGATGAATTGATGGAAACATCTAAGTATGCATATTTTAAAGATGGTGCCAAGAAAATTAAAAATAGTGGTAAAGGTAAACTTTCGACTCCTTTCATGTCTGTATTAAAGTTTGATAAAAATGCATATATAGAACGGCAAACTACAGGAGATTGTGTCTCTCATGCTACTCGCAATGGCTGTGATTTAACTAGAGCAGTAGAGATAGATGTTGAGGGAGATAAAGAAAGCTGGATAGCAAGAGGTGCGACGGAAGCTATTTATGGATGTAGAGGTCATGGTGGACAAGGTATGAGCTGTAGTCGAGCAGCTAAGTTTGTGAGTCAGGTTGGTGGGGTTCTCGTTAGAAAAAATTATCCTGGCATTGCAGACTTTAGTAAATACAATGGAAGCATGGGTGCCAGATGGGGAAGTAGAGGACTACCAGATAAGGTAATCGACAAAGCCGACGAACATCAAATAAAAACAGTTTCTTTAGTGAAAACAGTAGAAGAAGCTAGAGATGCACTTGCTAATGGATATGGTTTAAGTGTCTGTAGTAGTTATGGATTTTCTAACAAAAGAGATAGCAAGGGATTTGCAAGAAAAAGTGGCAGCTGGGCTCATGCGATGGCATGGACGGCTTGTGACGATACGAATGGAGAACCAGCATTTCTTGTACAAAATAGTTGGGGTAAATTTAATAGTGGAGGACATCCAGAGTGGGGTCCAATTCCAGAGGGCTCATTTTTGATCCATGCGGATGTAGCTGCTGGCATGTTAAGACAAAATGGAGCCTACGCTTTTAGCGATTTTAACGGGTTTCCACCCCAAAAATTACCAGATTATGGTTTTGTAGATTATTTATAATCCGACAGGTGTATAGAACTTTATATCATCATACGAACCTCACGAAAGGATCATCATGGCAGATCGCAAAATATCGGAATTATCAGAAACTTCTAGTGTCGCTAGTGGTGATGTCATGGTAGTCGTCACTGGGGTAGGTGTAGGTGGAGCTACATTAACTACACACAAACTACCAATGTCAGGAATTGTAAAAGATATTGTTAATGTAAATGAATTAGTTACAGCAGGTACGGGTGTACATTCTGTAGCAACAACTTCTACAACAGCACCAAATCAAGTAGAAATTAATGTTAGTGGTTATGCATATACTGATCATACTCATACTGCAAGTAATATCACCGATTTTGGTAGCTCAGTAAGTGGTCTAATAGAACAAAATATTAAATTTCAATCTACAGATATTGCAGCAACAGGTAAACTCGATGTTGCTAGTACAGATCTTGTAATCCCTTTAGCTGCGAATACTAAATATTTATGTGAGCTTGGGACTATCATTGTAAATAATGAGAATGCCACTGTTATTTCTGGTATGGTTGAGATCACAGGCACGACTAGAGTTAACAACCCTACTCAAATGTATGGAACTTGGAATACTTTAGATACAAATAGTAGTAGTCAAGCAGTTGTCACTAATACTGCCAATACCATTAGTAAGTCTGGTGCATTACATGACTCCTTAGATGGCTCTCTACAAAATGACACCATTACTTTAGTCAATAGTTTTATGATTGAGACTACCAATAATGAAGCAGATACTGCTACATTTAAATTTGCCACAGACAGTTCTAATCAGGCTACTAGTGGAGTGTTGAAGAAAGGTAGTTGGTTTAAAGCCGAAAAAGTTATCTAGGGAATAAACTATGGCTGATAGTAAAATAACGCAACTACCGCTATCACCATATGCGTTAGACAAAGACTTAATGGTTGTAGTAACAGGACACCTTGAAGAAGGTGCGTATCCTTATAATACAAGGATGCCATTAAGTTATATTAGAAGATATGTAGTCAGACTAAATCTAATGACTATACCTACATCAGGTATTAGTACTCATTATAATAGTGGTCTCAATGTGTTGACTCTACAGCACACGCCTGTTACTGGTAATCTAATGAGGTACGATTATGATAGTGGATTTCCTCATGATCAAACCATCAGTACTACAGGTTTAAATGCTATTGTAGGTAATAATATAGATATAGCTTTTAAATCTAACTCAGATGCTTCGCAATCAATGAACGGAGGCGATGAAGGCAATACTTGGGACAACAATTTTGTTTCAAATAATTTAGGTGCTCCTTATCATTCTGGAATTATATCAGTTACTGGCTTAAATGCATATAGCGGTGCTCCTTATGGTAATTTAGTTAGAGTAGACTTCGATGTAGATCAGTGGCCCTATAGCGGTGTCATATCAACCACAGGACTTAATTCTATAAAAGGAAACTTAGTTGACGTACAATTTGAAGACGTTAGTGATGCAGCAGTTTGGATGCACAACAGAGATGGTTCGTGGCAACCATTCGACAAAAACAATCATCTAGGAAATAAATATCATTCTGGTATTATATCTATCACTGGCTTGAATGCTTATAGTGGTGCTCCGTATGGTAATTTAATGAGGGTGGATTTTGATGTGGATCAATGGCCGTACAGTGGAGTTTTATCTACCACAGGATTGAATTCCATCGTTGGGAATAATATGGATATAGTTTTTTCAAGTGGTAGTTTAGCCTCTCAAGGTATGAGTAGTCGCAATGGTACATGGCCAACATTTTCTATGCATCAGATGGAAGGTAAGTATCACTCTGGTATTATATCCACCACAGGACTAAATGCACACAGAAGACATCCACACGGAAATCTAATGAGAATAGACTTCGATAGCGTGTGGCCTTACAGTGGAGTGATTTCTCAAACTGGACTAAATGTTATTAAAGGTAATTTGGTAGATGTACAATTCACTTCTTCGTCTGATGCGGCTCTTAGAATGCATTCGTATGGAGGTCCTTGGGATAACGAATTTAATAGATTTAATCACTTAGGTGAAACATATCATTCTGGTATCATATCTGTCACAGGTTTAAACTCTGTAACTGAAAATTTAATTGTCACAGATTACGAAAGTACATGGCCTTACAGTGGTATTATTTATAATACAGGACTTAATGCATCTGCTGGCAATAGGATAGCCATTGATCATAGCACTAGCAGTTCAGCACATAGTACCCACGGAGGAGCTGGAGGTAAGTATCAAAGCGGGATTATATCTACTACTGGTCTTAATTTATTACCGGGAGTAGGTATGGCGTACAGTATTGAATCTTCCTATCCACATGAGTACAATGTATTTAGCATTAATAAAGCTAGTTATCCATCTACCACAACAACAGTCACTAATGATCAAGCAGAGTCCTCGTCAAATACATCAAATTTTCAAGTTATAAAACTTTTAGATTTTAGTGACCTCTACACTTCCAGACCTAGTGCAACACCAGAGTTTCTGGTTGAAGCCGCATTTAAAATTACTAGTATCAGTAGGGGCTCTCTACCTAGTGTCGGTGGTTTTGGCACCTTGAACGACAGAAAATCCGCTGAGTTACAACCTGCTATTGGACAAAACATTAATGGAGATATAATAGAGGAAGGTGATCTCAGTTCATTTATACCTTTTGGTGGAGAAACGTATGCTGGCGCTAGCTTTCAATTACAAATAGGTATTAGTGGAGGAGGAGCTAATAGCTTTAATAATAATATTTCAACCTATCCTATAACATTTAAAAATCATAGCAGTAATTTCTCATCTTTCTATGAGGCTTATCGCAGTGGTAGCTTAGATTACAAACCACCTATATACAACCAATTAAACTATCAAGACCCTATTATCATAAGAGCAGGTGTCGCTCTCCATATTAATTCTGCGAGCACAACCGTAAACAATACATGTGGATTAGTAGCTAAAATTAGCAATGTAAGATACATCAGAGGATATAGTTATGATAGTGGTCCAAACGTAGACACCGATACCTTTTACACAACAAATACATATGTAGATACTTCAGCTACTATCAAATGTCTTTATGTAAAAACTCAAGAAGTTAGTACTTTCTAATATTTAATATAGTGTATATAATATTGGAGGTAAACTATGAGATTTTTAGATAAAATTGCGTTAAATAGATTAATTGCTATTATTACTAGCTTTATTCTTAGTATTATTAAAATGTTCAGTCCTAATACAGATGTTGTGGCTCCTCCTAAAAAGAGAAGACCACTAAGAGATTTACTAGATAAATGGGTAAAATGATATGTTTAAATTACTTTTCGGTACAATGCTTGTCACTTCATTAGTTTTTGCTGCTACACCTAAGTATAGTACTACGGCTGTGGTTACTCTTACTGGTGGTATTGTCAAGGCTTCACTTAAAGATGAAGTTGTAGAGAAGTATAAGCGTAAAGACTGTCCTGTTTGTAAAGGCAAAGGATGGTATTTGAGTGGCGATGGAATTGCTAAAATTAATTGTCAATATTGTGAACCTTAATTAGAAAGGTAGTTGGTTAAATGAGTAAACCTAATGAAAAATTAGAAAAAATTGCATTAGATATTTTAGGATCGCAAGAACTACCAGAAGATAAATTTGGTAGTGTCATAATGATTATTATGATGGTAGCTATCTTGGTTAACTGTATTAGAGTTATACAAGAATGTAATAAGGAGAGTCAAATAGATAAGACCTTATTATATAAACAGCACATCAGAGAATTGTCATCAAGACGCGGGTGGTTCACTAAGATGAAATTGAGAAAATTAGTCAGAAGGGAGTTGAATCCTAAAGACTATAAAGAATATGGCTGGAATCTTGTAAATGCCATATTAGATAAAGGAGAGTCTGTCACGGACGACGAAATATCAACCCTACTGGAGATATCTAATGTTTAGTTTAATAATATGGTGTGTATATGGTATTTTTGTAGGATCTATTGCTAAATCAATAGTACCCGGTGAAGAAAATTTCGGCTTCTTTAAAACAATAGCTTTAGGAGTAGCTGGATCATACATGGGTGGTGCTGTACTCTATCTTCTAGGCTCTTATAATACAGTAGAACCTTCAGGAATTTTTATGGGGGTTGCAGGATCAGCCTTAGCCATAGTACTATATAATAAATTAATGGATGCAAAATAAAGCAGCAGTTATTCTCTGGTTATATCATACAGATTTAGCGGATGAATTTGTAGAATTATTAAAGCCACACAAAGAACATATAGATATTTTTTTAGGCTTATGTAAAGATCATGATAATGGTTATGCAGAGTCTATCTTCAAAGATATTTTTGGTAAAAGTGTCAATATAGACCACTTTAATAATGGTGGTACAGATATTTTACCTACTCTTAATCTACTAGAAAAATGCATTAATTATCCTGTATTCTTTAAGTTACATACCAAAAAGAATTATTGGGGTAATAATAAGCATGTTAATTGGCGTGTGCTTTTAACCAATGATTTGATATATGGAGATAATCTCAATCATTGTATAACTTCGTTACAAAGAAAGGATATAGGAATAGTTGGTAGTAAAAGTTTTATTATGAGAGATAATGAACATACTAATCATCAACATATATTAGAACTATGTTCTTTACTCAATATTAATTATGAAAAATTTAGAATTAAAAGTTTTATTGGAGGCAACGTATTTGCTGCTAAAACTGAATTGTTTAAATGCTTTCTAGACAATAATAAACTTAAAGATTTACTATCTAAAGAAATTGGATTAATTAAAGATGAAAATGGTGGCACATACGTACATAGCATGGAAAGACTTTTTGGATATATGGCAGAATATAATAATAGAAACATTCTAGGAGTACCTAAACCTACTTGGATAATACTAAATTCTAATATTAAAAAACATAGACTTCGTTTGATAAAGTTATATAATAATAGTTGTTATATACAAGAAAATCCAAATGTCTATGGAGATATTATAAATGATAATCAGTATGACATCACAATACAATGGCTCAACACTAAATCAAACCCTCAAACCTATAAAAAATATACCAAATATTTAATTAATAACAATGTTAAGTCCACAAGATCTATATAAACAATATTCTGTTAGTCCTTGCACTAGTGATCTAGAGTCTCCTTACTCTCAATTAAGTGCAGAGGAAGTGTTTAATCAAGTAGAGGCAAATGACATGGGTGCTGGTACTCCTATGAATTGGAAACGAATTATTCATTTTTTTAAACATGTAAAGTATCCGTGTGTGTATGATGCTCCTGGATATGACGATATTAAAGATACAGGCAAAGGCTCTCTAGCATTATCCTATAAATTTTTGCAAAATCTTGATGCTGAAGCATACTTAGAAAGACAGCCAACAGTCAGAGCAGGAACAGCTCATTCTGTTAGAAATGCTTGCGATCTTTCGAGAGCATGCATGCTACATGTCAAGAAAGATGTTCCGCAAGCAGATGGGACTATAAAAAAAGAAGACAGGACAGATGAATGGACTCATCGAATGGCTACAGAATATATTGAACACTTTGCTCATAATTCATTACCAGACTGTTTAATGATGGTTGGTCCGGATTTAGTGAGTGATGCAATTGCTGGCCACTACAGAGCCCCAGGATATAAAGTTGGTGAAGGAGAGGCCAACGTCGCATCGTGTTCAGGGGCAGATCAAGACGATGAAGATGGTATACATTTAGCTAAAGCTCTAACATTGCCCGGTATGGGGTGTTTTCCTAGTACGCCTAGAGGCGTTGCTGGAGGAGCCCATGCTTGTGCTACATATCCAGAAGACGATGGTGGTCCTTACTGTGATAGTTGTCCTGTGTGTCCAGAAGATCCGGTTACTGGTGAGGTAATGGATCCTTGTCACCCTTGTTGCTCCAATGGTACTCTTTATTATTATAATAATTGTTGCGATAATGGATTTACAAGGAGGTTAGATTTTTCGTATTGGGTTCCTAGTGATGATGGTAGTTTTGATGGCACTATTAATGGAGGCAGGATTGATGAAATATTAAAGCATGTAGGCATACTAGAAAGAAAATCTTATGCAGGCTATGCCAATTTTAGTAGTCAATGTTCAGGTAAAGAACCACCAATTATTTTAAAAGATATGTTTCTTAAACGTTTTCAAAAAAGTAATCGTTGGGATTATGAGAATAATGTAATAAAAACAGTTGACGAAGAAGATAATGATATCAATATAGATAGAGCTAGAACTATTTCATTAATTTTAAGTGCTACAGCAGGTCGTTATGGCACTACAACTACTGATACAACTAGTATGTTAAATACTGTTAAAGATTTATTATTTAATGGATATGGAGTGTTATTATTAAGTAATGTAGGTTTTCCTAATATGAGAGATTCTACCGGAATTGTTTATCCTGATAGAATTTTTTATCAGACTTACAATATAATTGGTTATGATGACACTAAAGTAGAATCAGATCAGACTCTTTACGTTCTACATTGTCCTTTTGGAAATTGGATTACTGGAGGAAATCCTTACTGGGGAGAATTGCCTCCCGGATGTTTTATTGTCACAGAAGATAGACTTAAATGTATGGTAGATTATTATCCTGGTGCAGATTTTTATGGATGTAGAAAACAACCTTGTCCAAATGGTCCACCTGATTATTGCAATAATTATACAGCTAATGAAATGGCAGACATAAATGGTTGTGGAGGAGGATATGAGAATCAATGCGACCCATATTATTGCACCAAGATACAACAAGCTAACGGATTATTATTTGCTGTATCTTTAATGGGTGGATTTTATACCCAAAAACTTGATCATGATCAATTTTATCCTATAACTTTATTAAAAGAACTCATTGCTGAGTCTGATAAGACATAAGAGAGATATTTAATGGCAGAATCAGAGATATCACCCGATATACAGTCTATTTGCATCAATGAAAGACTATATCCTCTAGCTGAAGAACAATTTGAAGCATCCACCTCGGATAATAGTAATGCGGCTCAGCGATACCTCTGGATGAGCCACAGTCAGTTCGGACAACGTAGTAATTTCGGAGGTGTGATTCCCCATATAGATACTTTCGAGGAAGCCAAAGCGAGAGCAAAATTAGGTGTTCAATTAAGACAAATGGAAGTTATGAATACTTGGAAAGCTAGTTTTGACTATTTTGTCACAACTGCGGTTGCAGGGGATTACTACAGTTTGGGAAATCACTGTGACCCTGAATACCAAGCGTCTTCGGGTCCCGGCCCAGAAGATTATATCCCCAGACGGATAAGTATTCTGGCAATAATGATGCAAGTATTTGATGAAGAGTACAACCCTGCCTCAATTAATTCCATAGGAGGTGTAGAACTGTCGGAAAAATTTGGAACATTAACTGTATTGGTCAATCTCACCAGACGAACATACGAAGGAATTATGCTAGAGCATTCAAAAGATTTTAATTATTCATCTGCACAGTTGATTTTAAGTGCTTCGAATCATCCATGTAGAAGTGAAGAGGAAGATGCTCCTCCGTGCCAAACCGGACCAGCCCTCATTAAAGTAGGTACTATATCAGCTAGAACAAATTTAATTAAAGACAGTCAGATGGAAGCACTGGCTGTGAAAGATAATCTGTATACTGAAATAAAAGGAACCATTCTAGCTGGATCTCTAATAGACTCTAGAGAATTGTTAGTCGCGGAGAGAAGTCAAATAGTAAACTCAACAATTATTTCTAGACATTTCTCTATGAATAATTTTTCTACAGCCTCTGGAATACAATTTGAATCTAATGGATTATATTATTTAGATGGAGTTAAAGGATTTTTTGCCACAGGAGGTGAGGACGATGTGGAATTAAGTTATACAGATCCTGATAGTCAAGAAGGGGAATCTTCTACTCGTCCTGGTCTTGTAGATTCTGTAATTACACAGAGTCCTTCAGGACTTACAACGATACATAATTCTATATGTACAGACGTACAAATAGAAACATCACAATTTCATTGTAAAGACACAACGTTTAACAGTAGTTCAATTACCTTAAAAGCCAACTCAGGTCTAAACGCAGAAGGAATAATTGAACAAATGAAAGTTTATGCATCTCCATTCCTTGTTGATGCTCCTGATGGACAACAGGATATCAGTTTCACGCCTAACGGACTTGGATCAACTGCCCAAGCAGCAAAGACATCAGCGGTTGTACACACCAGTGATGATTTACCATTTAAGGCGGTATCTGGTAATGGCTTAGGAGATAAATATATTTGTGAAAACATTGAGTGCCCAGAAATGTTCCAACCTAGATCTTACTATATAGACCAAAATGATCCGTTTGGGCTGGGAGAAGTCGCGTCTTGGTGGGCAAACCATGATCTGTGTGTTAATCCTTTGACACAATCAGGATGTGCTAGTTATGTTCGTCTAGGAGGAATAACAGATTTTAGAAAAAGTGCTGCTGCTTTAATCGGAACTGCTCAAGCTACAGTAGAGTATGAACTGACTCCTGGTGACGGTGTCTCAATTCCTACCGCATGGATGCCTGTTGGGACTCTAGAAACTATACCAAAGCCTACATATATGACAACCGATGAGCCTCAAGCTCTTAAAGAAGGAATACCTCATGCTATAGAAGATTCAACTCTTAATAGCTGCACCCTTGCAGCAGATGATGATGTATATTTATCAAATGTAACACTAGGAGGGACATGCACTCTATCCTTTAATAAAAAGACTCTAGTAAAAGGTCAACTTATTATAAAAAGTCATAGTACATTAGACGCTTTTGCAGTGCTAGGACTTGGTAAGGCTGAAACGAATATCGTGGTAGAGCCTATGGGTCAGCTAAATACAGAGTTTATTGATGACGATAATATAAATCTCAATAATATGGGTACGACTATAGTATATCAGCAGACTCATTTTGGACAACAGATAACAAACGAAGGAGCCGGAACCATAAGTTGGACTCAACCGGAAGTACGGTTTGCTCATCAGGGACAGAACCAAGCCGGAACAATTATTGTTAATAATGGTGTGTTTATGAATGGAGGAGAATTTGTATATGCAAATGGAGAGGTACGAGGAAACAGTTTACGGACAGAAGATGGAACAGGTCCCAACGAGACCAGATCGACTCGTCAGACTACTGTACAAAATATAAATGGTAACTTGATGAATGTTAATACTTTCTCTATGCATGGCCCTGATAAGAGGTTCTCCGACTTGTTGCTTAATCAAAATGCTATTCTTAAAATTGATAATATTTTACTCAAGAATCGATCTCGTTTACTGGTTATAGGCGGATTAGTGTTATCCTCTAATATAGAGGCCAGTAGTATACATTTAGATGGTGCCTATCCTGTCTATGATGGGGAAGGAAAAGAAACAAGACCTACACCTAGCTATCCACTCGGATCCCCTACAAGGGTTAATGCTTCGTCAATTAAAGCTAGTTTTATTAACTTTGATCATGATACTATTGTTTCAGGAAGCCAATTAATACAATCGGGTTCACACGGTAACCGTTTGAATATATCTACTGCTTATTTAAAAATTAACGATATATCTCTAATTGCTAAACGTCATACTGGTAGAGGAAGAACATCTTATTATGGTGCCTTGGCAGGTCATGTAGAATGTAGCAATCTAAAGCTTCAAAGTTATTACTGTGGTGCAAGTATCTCTGGAGGAGCATCAGTACAATTTGTAGGAAGTACTAATGTATCATCATTAATGGATGGTCAAACATCCACTTTTTTAAGATCTCTAAATAAAGGCAACGTTGACAATGCTACTTTTTCAAATGGTTCCGCTAGTATTGAATTAGCTGCTAATAGTGTTTTTGAAAACTCTGCTATAGGAGGTAGTCTTAGCGGAAGTATTCAAGCTACTAATTGTGTTGGTTATTTCCAGAGTCCGGAAGCAATAACTTATCCAAATCATGCTGGCTTATTTAGGAGCAGCGCAGGTGCATTAGAGCTGTTAATATGTTCGGCTAATTTTACTGATTGTAATTTTAAGTTTCAATCGATAGTAGATAAAATATTTAGATATACTTTTTTTGGACGAGGATCAGAACGAGTTATTAAACGAACACCTGACGGTGGGGGAGGCTTTAACCAAACATTCAAGAGGATGTATTCAGAACAATCCTTTACTGCTGTTGCCAAGACTCAAAATGAAGCAGTCTCTTTGGTAAATGATCAAATTACTGCTGCTATCGCATCAAAGCCAGACTATGCCTCTTATGAATGGATTCAAGACCCGCTCCGGGGCGTAAATGTACAGGGAATATCTACGATAAATATAAACAACACACGCTTGGCGTGTAGCAGTATAGCTGTAGCAAACTTAAATATTGGTAATAACAGCCATGTTTATGTCAGCCAATCATACAGTACAGGCCGAAGAAGTCATGCGGCAATGGAATTCAGTGAATCGCCAGCGGCAGATAAGCTAACATTGTCCGGACCAGATTCTTCTATACGAAACGCCGTATTTAACACAATGCAAGTACCAGAAAAGTGTTATCTTTATGAATGTAAGGTATATGACGTTGAAGTATCAGATAAAGGTAAAACACTAGGATGTTATATAAAGTATGGAAAATGGAATGGGTCTAACGCCTTTAGTTGGGCCGGTCAAAGTGTTGACTATAGCATTGAAAATATTGATATAAATACAGGGGAACTTAATCAGACATATCCTGAAATTTCTTATGTACAGCAATCAGCTACAGCAGAAGATCTCATGGGCCCGATTAATGAAAACATACAACAATTACGTAGATATACTAATGAAGCAGTATTGACTGAGCCTAGAACGCTTGAATATTCAAACTTAGAATATGATAGTTTAAAAGATATAACTAAAATCACAATGCCTTTAAGTTTTGTTGACTTAAGAAACTCTTACAATAAAAAAATTCATTACAAAGATCTTATCTTAGATAGTAATAGCAATAACCCTATTGGAGAAATTATAGGAGCTAATGCATCGTTAAATGAAGTGTATATATCTGGCAATATTCAAAATCATCTTAGTAATGCTTCTGGTATTGTTAGCTCTGCTCCTATTGAGAGTGGTACTGTCTCCTTATCTGAACACCAAGATCAGGTGCTACAGAAAGTATTTGGCAGCTACAGTGGTTCACTGCCCATTGAACCTATTGACATTGAAGCTACGGGTTCGCTTCCTGCTAACACAGGATCTGATTTGGGTGTCTTTGAAAATCCTATTCCTGCTAACACTGGCTCTACTTCTCGTGTGTCTCCTTCTGGATATTCCGGATATAATCTGATATCTGACATCCCTGATAATGCCAATACTGGTGTTAGGATTGTACCTTTCAGTGGTAATCCTACATTAAAAATACAAGGTAGAAGTGGAGGGAGTAGAATTATAAGAGGAGGGCCAGAGGTAAATGAAACCATACAAGCAGAAGCTTCTTTAGCTCCAGATAAAACATTTAGTTCTTTTACTGGTAAAAATCAAAATAAACAATTTGTACCTTCTAGTTTTGAAGAAGTTAAAGCCACGGTATTAAATCAAGCAGCTGGACAATCTGTAATTAGTGCCTCTACTAGCAATGCTCACACACCTATACTTGATGTAGATTTAGTATATTCTTCTTTTGGAGATCATATAGGAGATGGAGAATTTAATGGTGTAAATATAGCGTCTCACATTCTAGGTAGTCAGTCAGAAAATAATCCCACTCAAGTGAATAAATGTGGAGGCCATTTTACTCTAGGGTCAGATAGTGAAAATACATTTTTTGATTTTAATGGCAGTATTGCTTGGAGTATGACTATAACAGAACATACTACTGTTACTTTCAATGGTAAATCATATCTATGTGGTGAGGGAATGGGTGTTCCGGGAAGTTTATTTTTTGAAGGAGGTTCAACTAATAATAGTTCATTAAGCATATCAATTGGTGGACTTGTTAGATTTAATAGCAGTTTTAATAATGCCAATATGAACGGTGGCACAGTAACTTTTTCTAGTTCTACTAATGATGGAGATTTAAATGTTCAGTCAGTAGGGTTGTACAATAGTACAAATTTATGGAAAATAAAGACTGATCCAGTTACAACAACAACAATCGAGAACATTAAAAACTTGGGTGAAATTACTTCTACTTATATAAATGCCTATGGTATGAGTGAAGGTATAACAGAACTTTTATCTAACTCAGCTGGATTTAGCACTGATGGACGAGCTGGCTACTTTAAGTTATTTTCAAGAGAGAATCCTCCGGAGGATCAGGCTGCTCTTGGACTTTATTATGATAGTGTGAATTATACTATACAGGCTGTAGAAGAAGTACTAGAAGGCCATCCTGGGGCCGTACTCAACAGATCCGAAACAGCGGATGGCACCCAGACAAATCAGTGGGTCGTTCGCCATGCACCATTAGATGTCTCAGCTTATTTTGAAGAAGACTCATTTATAGCACAACAATTTCTTTTACCTTTTAAGGGGAATCCATATAGCACTCCGTCTAGATGGCCTTATATATATATGGAGGAAACTTTTTTTCATCAACAGTGATAAGGACATAAAATATTATGAATACAATATCTTTTACAGTATCTGTTTATAACGAATTAGCAGAATTAGACAGATTACTACAGCTACTAAAATCTGTACAAACATCTAAAGATGAAATAGTAGTAGTTCACACCTATAGAGAAGAGAAAGAAATAGAAGGCGAAAATTTTAAAGATATACAAAAGTTGTCTAAAAATTATGCTGATACTTATAAAAATTTTCATTTCCAAGATAAATTTGCAGATCTAAAAAATTATTTAAATAGCTTAGCTACTAAAGATTATATTATTAATTTTGATGCTGATGAATTTGCATCTATAGATACTATTAATATTTGGAAGAAAATTATAGAAGAAAACCATGCAGATATGTATGCTCTGCCAAGAATTAATACAGTACAAGACTTGAGTCAAAAAGATATAGATAAATACGGATGGAATGTTAATAAGAATGGTTGGATTAATTGGCCAGATTATCAACCTAGAATATTCAAAAATACTGGTGAAATTAAGTGGTCAGGAGATGTACATGAACAATTAACAGGATATAAGAGGGCTAGTGGTTTGCCTGAAGACCCACGGTTTGCTATAATACATCGTAAGCATATAGACCGTCAACGCAAACAAAACGAACTTTATGAAAATATTATACATAGCAAATCCTCTTGACTCTTTGAAGCGTGGAGGTTTTTTAAATGACTATATGTCTGATGTTTTATTTCACGGATTATGTAGTCTGCCTGATGTGGAAGTTACAGATGCTTTTGAGCTATCACACCTATACAAGGCTAGAAAAGATGTTGTTCCTATAGAGAGGATTTGGGGTGGAGGCTTTACGACTTGTTTTTTAATAGATGAACATCCCAATTCTATAGATAGATCAAATCTTAGTGAAAAAATAAAATCAAAATATTATGATTATATTATATATGGTAGTATATGCAGAACACAATTTGCGTTAAATGAAATTTCTAAAATATATGATAAAGATAAAATTATACTAGTAGAAGGCGAAGATCAATCGGGTCCATCAGAACATTTTTATGAAAACAATTCATATACTAATGAATTTCCTAACTTTTTCAAAAGAGAAATTACACAAACGTTACAAAAAACTTATAATAATAAATTTAAACCCATTCACTTCGCTATACCTGAATGTAAAATTAGAGATAAGATTAACGGGGCAAATCATTTACAAAACATAGCGACTTGTGTACCCGGTATTAAAGAGACTTATATATATAAAGATGAGCAGTCTTACTATGATGACATGTATAATTCTAGATTTGCTATCACAATGAGAAAAGCAGGTTGGGATTGCATGAGACATTATGAAATTATGGCAAACGGTTGTATTCCGTTGTTTCTAAACTTCGAAAACAAACCTCCTCAAACACTTACAAATTTAGATCCCGACCTCATGCATAGATGCTGGTTAGCTGCTGAAAATTTTAGATCCGAAGAACTGTCTAGTCCTGTTGTTGGTGGTATGAAAATTGAAAGTGCTTTATCTAAAATCAGTCATCTAAAAGAAGAAATCTTAGAACATACTAAGCAACATCTAACAACTACAAAATTAGCACAATATGTTTTGGAAAATGTATGAAGATCTTTTATAGAATTAGTGATGTACCACAAGATAAAACTAAAGACAAGCCTAGCTATATAAATAACGAGAATTGTTTACGTAACTTTACCAAGGTCTTTAATAAGCATATCCATGGAATAAATGTTATTGCAGATAATGTCTGTGACGCTACATATGATATGATTTGTAAATACGTGCCAGAATCCAATATACAAAAAGTCTCTGAAGGCAATGGTGCTGCTACTTTTAGACTAGCTTTCAATACCGCATTGCAGTATGAAGATAATGAAATTATTTATTTTGTAGAAAATGATTATATACATAAGCCTAATAGTGATTTAATTTTATTAGAAGGCTTTAGCTTAGAGTTCGCTTATGTCACATTGTACGATCATCCAGATAAATATATAAGTAGATATGCAGAAAACAGCAATCCTCTGAATGTCGATTGCTCAGAGGTTACCAGAGTATATGCTAGCGGCTCATCTCACTGGAAAATTACTAATTCTACTACTATGACATTTGCTGCAAAAGTGCATACCCTAAAAACGGATGAAGCAATCATTCGTAAATGGACAAAAGGTATACATCCTCATGATTTTTTTATGTTTTTAGAGATACAAGACCCATATTTTATGATTAATGAGAATGCTTTATTTCCAACACAAGCTGGCAAAAGACGTATAATATCTCCTATTCCTGCATATAGTACACACGGAGATAGTAATCGTTTATCACCTCTAGTAAATTGGGAAAAATATGCTGCCTCTTAAAAAAATATATGATACTAATATTTTTAGATTTAAAGAATTTATTCAAGAAATATTTGATGTTGAGGAAATTGATAAAATAGATAGTGACATACCTCTTATAGAAAGAACAAATGATCAATCTACAAAGCATCATAAATTATTCTACAAGGCTATGACAGGTAAAACATTTAGTGGTTTATATAGTAAATTTATACAAGAACATGTATGCCCTTTATATTCTGATTCTATAGTAGTACAGAAGTTTCCTACATTTCGTATAGCGTATCCTTATAATATAGCCGTAGGAGAATATCATAAAGACAGATATTATAGAGATAGACAATGGGCATCAATAGTTAAGGAACTTAATTTCTTTTTGCCCTTTACAAATGCTTTCGATACGAATACAATATGGGTAGAGTCAGAAGAAGATAAGAAAGATTTTGCTCCTATGAATTGTGATTACGGTGAATTTATTCAGTGGAATGGATCTGACTTGTTACACGGCAATAAAATAAATGATACAGGTAAAACCAGAATTAGTATAGACTTTAGAGTTATAGAACATAAGAACTATCAACCAAGCGAGCATGGGTCTATTAATTTAAATAAGAAATTTAAAATAGGTGAATATTATGAGCTCTATTAGTGTGGTTATTACCACCGTAAAATCTCCAGACGCTCTGGATCTATGCATTAGATCTGCCTTAGAAGGTCAGGACAATGATAATCAAATTGTAGTAGTATGTGATGGTTATTATGACGACAGTAAACATGTGTTGGAAAGATATGCTGAAAAACTTAATTTAGTTAGACTGAATAGTAATGTAGGAATGTGTAAAGCACAAAATTTTGGAGTATACTCTTGCACTAATAGTAATATACTTATAGTTCATGATGATCATGTTTTTCCTAAAGGATGGGATACTGCTCTGTCGAAAATAGATATTAGTGATGCTGTTGTTAGCCCAAATCAGATTGAGCCTTATAATAGTATGTATCCACAATTTCTTATTACAGATTTAGGTGGAGATCCTAATGCATTTGATTTAGAAAATTTTTGGCAATATGAACAAGATAATAGAAAAGACTACTGGGACATTTCTGGTTGCACTTATCCTATTTATATTACAAAAACTAATTATAATAGAGTAGGTGGTTTTGATACAGACTATCCCCATAAAAGTGGTTTAGTTGCAGATTGGGATTTCTTTCTTAAATGTGAACTAAGTAAACTAAGAATGATTAGGACATATACATGCATGTTCTACCATTTTGTGTCTTTAACACAGAAGAAAACTCCAGAGCAACAACAAGAATCTTTCATGGGTGAAGAACAGTGTCATGGTTATTTCCATCTTAAATGGGGCCAGCCAGCACGCCATAATCCGCAAAACAATTCCAAATTATTGAAGGGTGTATAATGTCTAAAAATATTTTAGTAACAGGATCTGCAGGTTTTTTAGGTTCTCATTTTATAGATGAGGTATTAAAGCATACTGATTGGACTGTTACTGCTATGTGCAGATTAAAGTATATCGGTGACATCCGAAGAATACTCAAGAGTCCTACCTGTCTCGAACATCAAGATAGAATCAAACTTGTTTATCATGATCTAAAATTTGAATTACCTCCACACACTATTGAAGAATTAGGCAGACCTGACTATATTGCACACATTGCTGCGAATAGTCATGTAGATCGTAGTATCACTCATCCTAGACAATTCTTTGAAGATAATGCTTTGGGTACTCTTAACTTATTAGAGTGGTATAGAGTATATTGTCCTGAAGCTTTATTCATCAATTATCTTACCGATGAAGTATTCGGTCCTGCTCCTATGGATTATGACTTTAAAGAAGACGATAGATGGAGACCAAGTAATCCCTACAGTGCAAGCAAGGCAGCACAAGGAGCATTTGGCATAGCTTATGGTAATACATATAGTCTACCTATCATTCATACATATACTATGAATCTGTTTGGTGAAAGACAAAACAAAGAAAAATTTGTAGCTAGCACCATATCTAAATTATACAAAGGACAGACTATAGATGTCCATGCACAATTAGACAAAAATGGAAAAGTAGAATACGTAGGACAAAGACATTGGTTGTATGTAGGAAATGCAGCAAGTGCAACACTGTTCACTATTCTAAATGGTAAACCTGGAGAACATTATAATGTTGTTGGTGAACTAGAAATGAATAATGATGATTTGGCAAAACAAATCGCTAAACAGATGGGAGTAGAAATAGACTTATCATATACCGATTTTAGTGTTGCTAGACCGGGACATGATCGCAGATATAGTCTAGACGGAACTAAGTTACACGACATGGGCTGGCGACCTCCTATAGATTTTGATACAGCCTTACAAAGAACTATAGATTGGATGGAGGGCGAGATAAAGTAATATGGCTATTACTAAAGAAGATATCCTAAATCAAATTGCAGAATTTTTTAAACAAGAAGAAAAATCATCTTGGGAAGCCGGTAAAGATTGGGTTAGGTATGCTGGCCCATTTTTTGACCATGAAGAATATGTAGCAGCAGTGTCTTCGCTACTAGATAAATGGCTTGTCTTGGGTAAAGATGCTATATCGTTTGAACATAGGTTTCCTAAATTTTTAGGAAAGCAACATGGCATACTAACTAATAGCGGTAGTTCATCTAATTTAATTATGATGTCTGCTATGACCTCAAAAAGATTATACAATTTTCCTAAAGGGACAAAGGTTATAACTCCTATAGCCGGATTCCCTACTACGCTCAATCCGATTTTACAAGTTGGTTTTGAACCTGTATTTGTAGATGTAGATTTAGATACTCTTAATTTAAATTTAGATCAAGTAGAAGAGGCAGCAAAAACAGGAGCTAAAATTATAACATTTGCTCATGTTCTTGGCAATCCTCCAAATATGGATCGTTTAATGGATATTGTAAAGCAATACAATTTAATATTGCTAGAAGATTGTTGTGATGCTTTAGGTTCTTCGTATGACGAGAAACCTTTAGGTAGTTTTGGTTCTATGGCTAGTTGTAGTTTTTATCCTGCTCATCATATTACTATGGGCGAGGGAGGCTTTGTAGCTACTAGCAGTAAACAAGAAGAAATCATAGTCAGAAGTTTTAGAGAGTGGGGCAGAGGATGTTTCTGTGTTGGACCCAAGGCTAATCTACTCAAGAATGGTAGCTGTGGAACAAGATTTAGTAATTGGATCCCAGAACTACCAGATGAAATATTTGATCATAAATATATCTATGATGAAATCGGATACAACTTAAAGCCTATGGAATTACAAGCATCTATGGGCTTACAGCAGATTAATAAACTACCTACAATTGTAGAAAAAAGAAAACATAATCATGCAAGATTAGTTAATATATTTGCTGAATATCGTAATTATTTTATACTACCTAAAGCTACTATTAAATCTGATCCTAGCTGGTTCGCTTTCGCTGTTACAATAAGCGATTCTGCACCATTCAAAAGAAAAGATATTGTGGACTTTTTTGAAAGTAGTAAAATACAAACTAGACCTTATTTTGCTGGTAATATAATGTTACAGCCTGCATATTCTGGTTTAGTAGATACACAAAAGGTTATTAATGATTTTCCTAATGCTCGTAAAGTTACAACAGATACTTTCTTTTTAGGTACTAGTCCTATCATAACAGACGAACAAATAGATTATATTCAAAATACTTTAAGGTCTTTTATTAAAGGAGTTAAAACATGATTAAAATGTCGGAGATTATAAAATCATCAGTTCCTGCTTTTTCTCTAACTATAAGCTCAACTGCAAATTGCAAGAGATTTTTATCTTATATGAATTTGAATACGGAATGGTTAAAAGAATTTGATAAAATTATTTTTTGTATCAATGGTGAGAAACTGCCCATTGAAAGTTTTATGCATGATTTTACTATGGAATATCCAGATATAGTACCTACATTGATATATAGAGAAAATTTAGGTCATACTTTTGGTACATTAGACATAGACTTTGCTACATGGGAGTACGCCAAACAAAACCCCGATATAGAATACATTTGGAAATTTGCTGGAGATACATTGGCTAATCCATCTATTTTTGATATTGAGATTGATGAAACTTGTGATTTCTTTTATATAAATAATATAGGATGCGATAATGTTAAAGTAAAATATGACAACTTTGGCAATCTAGTTGATCCAGATCCAAAAGATTATGGCTATGATACTAAAGAAGATTTGATTCAAGCTGTTACAGATCAAACATATTTTTATCCTCAAACAAATTACTATTTTTATAAACCACAAAGTATTGATCACTGGTATCCCGATCATGCAACGATCTTAGAACTTAAAAAGCGTTATGAAGAAGCATTGCAAAATACTACAGGAACATTAGACTATCCTTGGGTTTTACTACAAGGAGAAAACGCTGGCTTCCAACAAAAATATATTAGAACTAATAGACCTGTAGACATAGAAGGTTGTGCATGCGAAGCTTATTTAGGTCAGACCGTTCTTTCCAATAATTTAAAGATGCAACAATTAGTGCCTTTAGATAGTTTAAATACAGTAATTGATTTAATGACCGAACATCAAATACACGATGGTAGTCATAAGAACTTTCTGTATGAAAAAGTCGGAGGACTATGTCACTACCATGTAATGAATGGACAGGCAGTACCCGTATGAAATTAAATGTATTTACGTATTTAAGTGGTTACTATAGAGCAGAATTGTATGAACGCTTTGCTGGTAGTTTATTTGATACAGGCTTTAGTGGTACTTTGTATTTATTTATACATGAAAAAGATTATCATTGTTTAAGTTTGCTACCTCAAGAACTGCAAGATAAAATATATTTCGTCACCTGTCCTGAACAAATAGATAATCAACAAGATAATATAAATGATGACACTGTAGAAGACAATGAGCAAACTATACATCCTCAAAATTTTAGATACTTATTATATTTAAGTTTTTTACAGCAAAATAAACAAAAGAAAAACGAATACTCCTTCTTCTGTGATGCTAAAGATGTTTTGTTCCAAAGAAATCCTGAGGAATATATTATAGATGATGATGTAGACATGCTAGTATTTGAAGAAGACACATTAATTAAAGATTGTTATTGGAATATGTCTTTCTTTAACATGGTAAAATCTGCTATTGATAATGTTATGGTTCCTACATCATTGAGGAATTATCTGGGTATGGCAAAAATATACGATGATTGTCCTAGCCTGCCTGCAAAATCTATAGCTTCTTTTCATTATTTAGATTATCCTGCAATATGCTCTGGCACAACGCTAGTAAAAAATTCAGCATTGTATTATTTTATTTATAATTTTTGTGAATATATGATGCAATATAATTTAAATAGTAAAGACTATATGGATCAAGGATTGCATAACTATATGATATATAATAATGCATATGGTTGCAATATAAAAATAGTAGATAATAAAAACGAATTAGTATACACTGCTGGACATGATAAGGACAATGTTAAGCTCGATGATAATAATCAAATATTAAATGCTGATAATAAAGTTCCATATATAGTACATCAATATGATAGATTAGACAAAAGCCTGTTAGATCAAATATCTAGTAAATATGAGTTTAACGTATGAAAATACATAAAACATTTATTGAAGATTGTATTTGGATAGAACCTCACAAATTTGATGACAATAGAGGTATCTTTTGTGAAACCTTCAAATCCTCATTTTTGCCTCCATTTAAATCTGTGCAATCAAGCTACAGTTTTTCAAAAGAGGGCGTTTTAAGAGGTATGCACAGAACCCCATATGCTAAATTAGTAACATGTGTCAAGGGTAACGTCTATGATGTTTGTGTGGATTTGAGACCTGAAAGCCCAACATATAAGCAATATTTTGGTATATTTTTACATGAGACAATATTAAATAGTTTATATATACCTTCATATTGTGCTCATGGATTCGTGGCATTAACTGAAAGTATACTTGTCTACCAGCAGGATTCAGAGTATGATAAGTCTGTAGATGAAGCATATTCATACAAAGATTATGATATAAACTGGCCAATTAATCCAACTATTATTTCAGACAAAGACAAGAATGTTTGCTCATAGAATTATCTTAACAGGATCTTCTGGTTTTTTAGGCAGAGCTGTCAAGGAAGAACTACAAACTAGCGGCCATCAAGTTTTTACTCCAAGAAGCAAAGACTATAATTTAATAGATATGCAGCAATGTAGTAATATGTTTGCTGATATGCACAATATAGATACGATTATACATTTGGCTGCAACTTGCGGAGGAATACAAGCTAACAAAAAACAACCTGGAACATATTTTTATAACAATATTAGTATGGGTATTAATGTCATAGAAAATTGTAGGCTATATGGAATTAAAAAATTAATTTTGGTTGGAACAGTATGTTCGTATCCTAAATATTGCGAGGTTCCATTTAAAGAAAAATCTTTATGGAATGGCTATCCAGAAGAAACTAATGCCCCCTATGGAATAGCTAAAAAATCTTTATATGTTATGGCTCAAGCTTACAGACAAGAATATGGACTCAATAGTAATATTCTTATACCATCCAACTTATATGGTCCTCATGATAATTTTAATGAAGATAAAAGTCATGTTATTCCTGCTTTAATTAAAAAGATAGATATAGCTAAAAAGCTCAATACAGAATTAGTAGTCTGGGGAGACGGGAGTGCAACAAGAGACTTCCTGTATGTACAAGATGCTGCTGATGCTATTATTAAATCTATTAATATTGATACTGATGCAATTATTAATTTAGGAAGTACTACAGAAACCAATATTAAAGATCTGGTATATTTACTCTGTGATTTAATGGGATATAAAGGTAGAGTAGTATGGGATAAAACTAAACCCAATGGTCAACCAAGAAGATGTGTAGATGCAAGTTTAGCAAAAACCATTTTAAATTGGCAGCCAAACCATACTCTTGAACAAGGACTATTACAAACGGTGGAGTGGTATAATGGACTTTAATTGGGAAAAATATTTAGACTTAAATCCCGACTTACGAACAGCAGGACTGTCTGATGAAAGAAGCGCTGCTTTGCATTATATTAATAGTGGTATGAAAGAGTGTAGACCATATGATTATCCTGATTTCACAGAGGCATTTGATGCTACTATAGTACAAGCTTATCATTCTCAAAGTACTAGTGGTATTGGAGATTTTTTAAGAGGTTGTATATTTTTAAGTAGAGCAATAACAGACTTGCATATAAGTTTTGAAAACCATCCCATTTCTAAATATTTAAAAAGTAAACACACTCAACATGTACCAGAAAAAGAGATTGCAGATATTTATAAAGCTACCTATGACAGATATGGAGTTAATTATAGTCAGAACGAAATGCAACAAATGTTACTTTCTTCTTTATATACATGCAACTACATATGCTCTATGTTTTCAGATAAGCTGTTTAAGAAAAACAATGAGACGTTGGTATACAAACAATTAGAGCAAGAAGAGGTATCTCAACACTCAAGAGAATTACTACAAAGCAATTTAATTTATAGTAGCTGTATTATAGACAAATTTGTAGATTTGCATTTAGGTAATTATAATGTAGTACATATGAGATTAGGGGACTATGAAATGCTTAAAGATGTATTCAGGGTTCCAGAAAATTCTGATCTTCATAATACTACAGGTGTGAATGCAGTTAATTATCATGAATATGATATACACATGGATGAATTAATTGGTCTGGTAGTAGACTTATATAGATCTGATGTTACTGATATAATTATTATGTCGGACAGTAATATTTTTAAAAGAAAATGTATGCAATACATAGAGCAAATAGGATTGCAGAATAATATAAAAATTATACACACAAACAGCAATCATTGTTCTGTCAAACCGGGACTTCCTCCATTTGTAAATTATCAACACAAGATAAATGATCAAGAATTATTTGATATTGTTTTAGATCTTAAAATACTGTCTCAAGCCAGTAAGATATATTCTTACAGTGTTTATCCTTGGGGTTCAGGCTTTCCTTATGCTATGGCAAAAATATATGATATACCACTTTACATGGAACGCATAGGTTGATATAATATTGTTATGAGTAGACCAACGTGGACAGATTATTTTTTAGGCATTGCAAAGATCGTATCGCAACGTAGTCATGATATACATACGAAACATGGCTGTGTTATTACAGATAGACAGAATAGAATTTTAGGAGTTGGCTATAATGGTTTTCCTAAAGGTATGGACCACGATACTTTGCCAACCTCTCGTCCAGAAAAATACCATTGGATGATACACGCTGAACGCAATGCTCTATCCAATTGTGTTATAAGACCAGATAATGGAATAGCTTATGTAACAGGGCAGAGTTGCAATGATTGCATTATGTCCTTATGGCAAGAGGGTGTTACGAAGGTCGTGTTAGCAAACAGTCATGGGACTAAACTATTTGATGAAAATGCACAAAAAAGATTTGACCTATTTGTATCTCAAACTCAAATAGAAATCGTTCGCTGTACACCAAATTTTTCTTGGATTCAGAATTTAGATTATTAAAAAGACTTTTAATGTGCGAATGCGTTGGTGTAATTATTAGTACAACATTATTTTACTTATGGCCCTTGATTCCTCTAACCTATGATTTATCATATTTATGAACAAATCAATCTTTCAAATCGGGCTGAATCTCAAAGATATTATTTAAGGAGTTAGTATGTCGGCATTAAATGAATTACAGAATTATACTTTTGTTAGTAAATATGCTCGGTGGATTGAAAGCGAGAATCGAAGAGAAACATGGAAAGAAGCGGTTGACCGTGTCAAAAGTATGATGCACACACAATATGCTGATAAATCAGTGTCAGAAGACATTGATTGGGCTTACGATCTTATGTTTAAAAAGAAGGTACTAGGTAGTCAAAGAGCTTTGCAATTCGGCGGAGAACCTATTTTAAAGCGTCATGCAAAGATATATAACTGTACCAGTTCTTACTGTGATCGTTTAAGATTTTTCCAAGAATGTTTTTGGTTATTACTGTGCGGCAGCGGTACCGGCTTCAGTGTACAAAAACATCACATTGCAAAATTACCACCTCTATCACAAAAAGAAAAGCCAAAAAAAGGGTGTAAATATGTTATAGAAGATAGTATTGAAGGCTGGGCAGATGCTCTTGGAGTATTACTTAGTTCGTATTTTACCAAAGCTTCTGATGATAAATTTAAAAAATATAAAGATGAATATATTGTTTTTGATTATTCTAATATCAGAGAAAAAGGTGCTACTTTATCTTCTGGCGTTGGCAAGGCTCCTGGCTTTGAACCTTTACAAAATGGCTTAGAAAAAATTAGAGAATTATTGGAGAAATGTATTGAAAATAAACAAAAAAAACTTCGACCAATCGATGCTTATGATATTATTATGCACAGCAGCGATGCTGTACTATCTGGTGGTGTTCGTAGAAGTGCGTCGTTAGCATTGTTTAGTGCAGATGATGAAGAGATGGCAAAAGCAAAAACCGGCAACTGGTATGTAGATAATCCTCAAAGAGCTAGAAGTAATAATTCTGCTCTACTTATTAAAGATGATACAACCTATGAACAATTTTCTGAACTGATGGAGTCTGTGAAAGAGTTCGGAGAACCAGGATTTATCTGGAGCGACTCTACAGAAATGACCTTCAATCCCTGTGTTGAGGTAGGCATGTGGCCCGTAGATGAAAAAACTGGTAAGTCTGGATGGCAAGGCTGTAATCTTTCTACAATTAATTGTTCATCAGTTGTTGATGAAGAAGATTTTTATGAAAGATGTAAGGCTGCTGCGGTTATTGGTACTTTACAAGCTGGTTTTACCGAACTAGATTATTTAGGAGACGTCAGCAAGGCTATCTTTGATAGAGAGGCTTTGCTGGGTGTCTCATTAACTGGTATTATGGAAAAACACGAATTAGTGCTCACAGAGAAAGTATTGAAAAAAGGTGCTAAAATTGCTGTAGATACTAATAAAACTATGTGTAAAAAAATTGGTATTAATCAAGCAGCAAGAGTGACTTGCTTAAAGCCAGAAGGTACTAGTAGCAGTATGTTAGGCACAAGTTCTGGTATACATCCTCATCATGCAAAGAGATATATTAGGCATGTACAAGCCAATATTTTAGAACCTCCATACTTATATTTTAAAAGCTATAACCCACAAGCATGTGAAAAATCGTCTTGGTCAGCCAATGATACAGATGAGGTTGTTAAATTTCCTATTGAGGTTCCTGATGGCTCGAAACTGAAGAATCAATTGCCTGCCGTAGAAATGTTGGGTGTAGTAAAAGATGCTCAAAGAAACTGGGTACATTCTGGGAAAAATAGAGCATTATGCACACAAGATTTTTTAAGCCATAATGTTAGTAATACTGTTACGGTACAGCCTGACGAGTGGGAAGATGTAACTAAATTTATATATAATAATAGAAAGTTTTTTGCTGGTATTAGTCTTATTCCTCAAAGTGGAGATAAAGATTATCCTCAAGCTCCTTTTACTACAGTTTATACAAGTAGAGAAATTGTGAAAGAATATGGAGATGCAGCATTGTGGTGTTCTGGATTAATTGAATTGGGCTTAAATGCCTTTGAAAATAATCTT
>Ga0222716_10000525_pt1 | contig 33145 bp, 18 predicted proteins | sample C33_13DmetaG_FD_165044 | JGI IMG/M metagenome (GOLD analysis project Ga0222716, IMG submission 165044) | Estuarine water microbial communities from San Francisco Bay, California, United States - C33_13D | ecosystem: Environmental > Aquatic > Marine > Unclassified | place: USA: California... | reverse complement strand
CGCCGGGAGAACGGACAGGGTAGGTTTCGTCACTGCGATCCACAGACAATGAAGCTGCGCGATGTCGGTGACGCACTCACGGAATTACAAGGCGCTTACGTCGCCAACGCGTAGCGATCCGATCTCGGTGTAAAGACGACGTCGACATGTGACTATACGAGGGCCCACGAGGTCGCAACGGCACACCCGTGCGCTCGTTAAACGCGTTCAATCAAAGAGAGACGCATGGACGTCTACATCAATAACTGGGGTCTCGCTCGCGACGCCGACGCCGACGTCGAGCGCGCCTCGCACGAGCGCGGCGCCTCCAACGTCACAGAAGACGAGCGCTCGTCCCACGAGCTCGAGCCAATCCCCCGTGCGTTTACCGCGCGAACGAACACGCTTCTCACCGTCGACAGCGATGCGTTCGACGATCGTGATCATCGCGGGCAACGATATTGCGCGTGGAAAACCGTGCGTATGCTGCCGAACAAGGAAAACTTTCTCGAACAGCAGTCCATGCGCGATTTATTGGCGCTCGGAGGCGCGACGGATGCCATCGTGCGCGAAGATGGATCATCAAGCGCGCCGAGCAAATCGATTGATTTCTTGGTGATGATGAATTTGGAGTGCGGATTTCGACCAGTGGACGTCGTGCGTGCGATGTTAGACGAGGCGGCTCGGCGAGGGCGACTGATGGACGAAAACATCGCCGCCGTATTGACGCCGGTGGACAGGGACAGCGAAGACGCGGGGCGCGCGTTTCGTCAGGCCTTTTACACGAAACATGATGGTGTAAAGTCAGTGGTCGTACCTTACGAGTCTCGAACGATCTCGAGACGCACTGTGCTCGTGGCAAGATTGGGACGCGCCATTGTGGACTTCGATGAATCGTGTGATTCCATCGAGGAGTCTATCGACGATGGCGCGCCGAGTTTTATTTTGATCGTGTTTGCGAGCGAAGGTGAGACGCCGACAAAAAACGTATACGCAACGTCACACACATTAGCGACATTGATGGGAAGCGCGTTCGTCAAACGTGCACTCGATTGCGACGACGAGACAGAGTTTCGGCGCGCCGTCCTCGATTATGTGCGTGATAGCATCACCCCGACTGTCGCGTTCGATGGCGACTTTTCGAAGGTTCGTCTCCCCTCTCGAATGACCCCTGGGCAAGGGATTATTTCTGACATCAAACGACGATGGCCCTCGTACGCCGCGGATTGGCTCGACGCGTTTCGCGATCAATCGACGATGGTCAGATGCGCTAGTACGACGATCTGGATCGCAACGACGACCTTCATCCCGGCGCTCGCTCTTGGACTGTCGATGCAATCCCAGAGCTCGCGGAGAATGACTCACGTTGACTTTTTACTTTCTGAGGCGTTTTGCAACATCGCTTGGACCTTAATAGGCGGGCAAAGTTTGTTGATTTTGCGCGTCACGGGACCGACGAAGACGTTTCTAACGATATTGACGTATTGGGCAGACGCACTGCCCGTGGACTTTGTCAGATTTTCTAGTCTCGTCGGCATCTACGCTGGTATCATGGTGATGATTTTCGCTGCGTTCAACGGCGCCGAGCTCGCGTTGGCGATAAATAGGTTTACGTCGGAAAACTTGGCCCTCTTCATTTCGGTGACGTTTGTGTTTGCGGGTTTCGATGCGATGGCGACGATGAAAGCAAAGATTGGCGACGACGACGCCAAGTTCCTCAAATACTTCATCCTCCACCTCGGGACGGTTATATTGGCGTTCAAAATTTTAGACTTCAGAAAATCTGCAAGCGTTCGCAAGACGGTGCGACTGATCGTCGCCGACTTCGCTCCCCTCATGGCCGTCACCGCAATCACGGGGCTCTCTTACGCCTTCCCAAACGTTGCAGTGGATCGCGTGAACGCAGCGGCGGAGCACTTGCCGCGTTGGCCTACCGCGGTCGATTTAGGTTTGAGCGCGCAGCATTGCGCGCTTGCTCTTATACCCGCGTTGATGTTTGCCGTTCAGATCGTTCTTGAAACGAATATTTGCGCCATGCTCGTCGCGAGACCGGAGAATAAGCTTCGTAAAGGCACGGCGTTCAACTGGGACATGTTCCTCGTCGGCGGTTTCACGGTTGCGGCCGCGCGTTTCGGACTGCCTCCTAGTGTCCCGGCTCTGCCACACTCGCATCTACACGCCAAGCTGCTCGGTAACTCAGTCGAGAGCAAGCGACACGGAATCATTCGCTCTCGCGTGCACGGCGCGACGGAAACACGAGTGACAAACTTCGCCGCGCACGTTATCACGTTCATCGTGGTCGTGTGTTTTCGCTCGACGTTTGGACACATCCCAATCGCTTCGCTATCTGGTTTTCTCGTGTACATGGGCCTGGCGAGCCTCGGCTCGAATCAACTTGTTCGTCGACTGCCCGGGTTTGGAAGCATTGTGCCTACAAAGTTTCTACGGCGCGTGCCCAAACGCATCATTTACGCGTACACTGCAGTTCAGTTACTCGTCTTCGGTGTCATCTTCGCTTGTCGGATGTCAGCTTCGCGCGCTCCCGCCTTCGCGGCGACGTATCCCGCGATTTTCGCCTTGAGCTTGCCGTTTTCCTTCATCGCGCTCCCGAGGATGCTGGGATCGTATTTTGCGCACGTGCTAACGACGTCAGCGGAAGAAGAGAATATCGTTGGATTGTTTTATTGATCATGTAACGCTACCACTCGCTAGTACTTCACCTGCACCTGCGTTGAAAGTACGTCAGTACGAGTTCAATCGAGTCCCCGCACAAAAAAAACGTCGACGGTGATTTTCGTTTGCTGCAGACAAATGCCTCTTTTATCGATCACGTGCTGTCGAAACAGCGCTTGCAGTCGCGAAGACCGCGAGGTCGCAAGCTGTCAGATTCGTCATCTAATATTTTCGTCATCATCGCAAACATCATCCGTCCGAACGCGTTCAAAACAAAAACAAATGTCGCTTCGCCGCCGCAAAGACGTCGTCGTGACGACCCCGCCTCGCGCGTCGTCGAAGAATATCAATGTCCCTACTCACCCAAGGTGCGCAATCAGGTGGAGAATATTGACACTCTGACACTGTGAGAGGTTTCGCGATCGCGACCGTCGCGGGCGGAAAATCTTCTCGTCGGCGTGCGTTCAGAATCGATACCGCTCTTCAATGACGCGCTCAGAAGCAGAACTGGCGTGTTTGCAGGTATTTTTCATCGCGACGCATCGTCGACGTCCCGCGCCCGTCGCGTCGCCCGCGCGCCGTCGTTCGCATCGCATCGCGTCGCATCGCGCGCGCGCACCGCATCGCACCGCGTCGCGTCGCGCGTCGCGCCGTCGTCGCGTCGCGCGACGACGCGCCGGCGGCGGCATCGTCGACCGCGCGTTCGCGCCCTCGACGCCGCCGCGCGCGCGCGCGGTCGACGCGCGCGCCGATTCACCGCGCGCGCGCGTCGCGCGTCGCGCCTCGCGCGCGCCGTCGTCGCGCGCGCTCGAATCGGCGCGTCGTCGACCGCGCGCGCGCGCGTCGGCGTCTGACGGCAAACCCTCGCGCGCGCGACGACGCGACGCGCGCGTCGGCGGCGATGCGCGCGCTCGAATCGGCGACGACGGCGCGCGCGACGACGCGCCTCGCGCGGCGACGCGACGCGCGCGGCGCGCGACGCGCGCGCGCGACGACGCGGGCGTCGAACGATGACGAGACCGAGCGCGCGCGGTTGGAGCGAGGCGACGCGTTCGGCGAGCTCGTCGCGCTCGCGGCGGCGAACGGGGTCGTCGTCGAGCGCCGCGTGGACGCGCGGACGGTCGCGGCGGCGATGTGCGGACCGACGGCGACGACGGTGGCGAACGCGGGGACGGAAGGGGGGGCCATCAAGGGGCTGCCGCCGGGGTTGAAGAAACCGCCGTGGCTGCGACAGCGCGCGCCGAGCGGCGAACGGTTTGATTATCTCAGCGAATCGCTCGCGGGGTTGAAGTTGAACACGGTGTGCGAGGAGGCGATGTGTCCGAACGTCGGAGAGTGCTGGAACGGGGACACGGGGACGGCGACGGTGATGTTGCTCGGGGATACGTGCACGCGCGGGTGCCGATTTTGCGCGGTGAACACGTCGCAGACGCCGCCGCCGCCGGATGAGAATGAGCCGGAGAACACCGCGCACGCGATCGCGGAGTGGGGGGTGGGGTACATCGTGCTCACGAGCGTCGATCGGGATGACATTCCGGACGGAGGGAGCGAACACTTTGCGCGCACGGTTCGCACGTTGAAGACGATTAAGAGTTCGGTGCTCGTCGAGGCGCTGACGCCGGATTTCCAAGGTGATATGAACGCGGTGGCGCACTTGGCGCGATCGGGATTGGACGTTTTCGCGCACAATGTAGAGACGGTGGAGCGATTGCAGAAGCGCGTCCGCGATCCGCGTGCGAATTACGAACAATCGCTCGCGGTTTTGCGTCACGCCAAGGCGTCCAAGGAAGGCTTGGTGACAAAGACGTCCATCATGCTCGGTTTGGGTGAAGAAGACGAGGAGATCAAGCAGTGCATGCGCGCATGTAAAGAGGCTGGCGTGGATATTTTCACCCTCGGGCAGTACCTCCAACCGACGCCGCAGCACCTGCCCGTGAAGGAGTTTGTGACGCCGGAAAAGTTTGACTTTTGGAAGGCGTACGGGGAAGAGGTGATCGGTTTTAGATACGTCGCCTCGGGCCCGCTCGTGCGAAGCTCATACAAGGCGGGCGAATTTTTCATAGAGAGCATGCTTCGCAAAGACGCTCTCGAACGCGGCGAAAAGTAAGCTCGAATGGGCGTTGTATATCATTAAATTCATTCCGATACACGCGCCGCGTCAGTCGTCGCCGTCGCTCTCCGAATCCGCGTCCGAGTCGCTCGAGTCCGAATCGTCATCACCACCGACGCCAGCCCTCTTCCCCGCCCCCGGCGCGTATCGATCGACCCCTCCGTCCGCCTCCAGTCTCGCCAAGCGCTGCTGCTCCCGTCGCTCGCGCACCAACCGCAACTTTTCCATCTCCGCCGCGAGTTCCTTTTTAGTCTTTTGCGCCAAAATCTCATCCGCCGACGGTTCGTCGGGTTTCCGCTTCTCTCGCGGCGCCATCATCGCCCGCAGATCCGCGTCATCGTCCTCGTCGTCGCTCTCGTCCTCGTCCGAGCTGTTCGGCGGCAGCGATCCGGGAACGGGTCGACGCGGCGCCTCCGCCTCCGCCTCGCGCTCGCGCTCGCGCTCGCTCTCGTCCTCGTCCTCGCTCTCGTCGTCGCTCGTCTCGTCGTCGCCGCGCCTGATTCGACGCCACTCCTTCTCCTTCGCCTCGCGCTCCTCTTGGCTCTGGCGATTGCCGCGTCCGCGTCCGCCGCGGCTCGGTTTATATCCGCGTCCCATCGCGCGCGCGTTCGCGTCGAGGTGTGACGCCGCACACGCGCGCGCGGCGCGCGGCGCGAGGCGCGTCGCGACGCCGCGCGTCGACGCGAACGCGCGCGATGGCGTCGGCGGCGCGCGCGAGGGGCGCGAGCGGGACGCGCGCGCGAGGAAAGCGCGACGCGAACGCGCGGACGCCGACGCGCGTCGTCGCGATCGTCGTCGTCGCGACCGCGCGAGGCGCGATGGCGGCGAAGGCGCCGGTGGCGTACCCGAGAGCGCTGCGCGGATCGTTCAAGGGCGAGTGGTGGCTGGACGGCGCGAGCGCGCGCGCGGCGACGACGTTCACGCGCGACGGTTGGCGACGCGGGACGTGCGCGCTGACGCTGCGGACGACGTTCAACGCGGATGCGCGCGTGCACGGCGTCGTGGCGGACGCGATGTTTCGCGAGAGCGAGTACATAGGAAAGGGTGACGCGCACGTGCCGATGGAGGGGGTGTACGCGGAGACGACGGGGGGGCTGTACGCGCACGGCGAGGCGAAGACGACGAAGGACATGTTGAGCGCGAGAAACGCCAGCGATCGGTGGACGTGGCGAGAGATGAGCGCGTACAGAGCGAGCGTGCGGGCGGTGGCGAGCGATGTTTTAGAGGGAGTAGCGGGAGGAATGGAAACGGCGGAGGGACGGAACCCGGCGCTCGGGGCGCGGGATTCGTACCGTCGCGATTCGGGAGTGGCGCGCGCGGGGAAAAGCGCGCGGGCGATGTTCGTCGGTGCGCACGACGCAGGGGTGTATCCGATGGTGTGTCAGTTCAAATTACACGCGTACGTCACGCCGGGGTCGTATTCGCCCACGGATACAACGCCGAAGAGAGACGCGACGGCGTTCGACGACGTGGACGTGTTGGAGGCGCATGTGGAAGACATGCGTCCACTCGAGTTTGCGGATATGGCCGAGAAGACGTCCCTCGTTGGTAAATTCGTGAGCGAAAACTGTGGGTTGACCGTGCACGTCGCGTTAGAAAGTCAAAAGCTCGAGCATTGGTACAGGAAAGCTCGATTGTACTCGTACGCCATGATCGCCGCGGCGTTGGCGCAAGGATACGTCTTGGGGAAACAGATCGAGGTTGGAAGCACGCAGGCGGCGATGATGCGAATGTCGCTCGCTTCGATCGGCATGCGTTCCGTGGTTGACTCGTACCTTTGCCTCGCCCATCTCACGGGTGGCATCCTCGTGGACGATTTATTCATGCCACTGGCGCTCGTGGCGCTGTGCTACTTCGTGCTGTTTAGTATACTCGAGATGCGCCTGCTCATCGCCGCGTGGCGCGCGCGCACGCCCGATATCACCAACTGGGTCGAACTTCGAGTGAACCTCGGTGCGGTGTACTCGAGATTTTACGCTGGATTCATCTCGGGTCTTTTCGCGATGTATTGGCTCTCCGATCGATTCATAATCTTCGTGTTGCTCGCGAACTCGTACTGGATTCCGCAAATCGTACGCAACGCCTACCACAACCACCGACAAGCGTTGAAGCCGTGGTACGTGGTGACGACGTCGTTCATGCGTTTATCGGTGCCGCTGTACGTGCTCGGGTGTCCGTCCAACTTTCTCAAGATTCGGCCAAACTACTTTCACTGCGCGGTGATCGTCGCGTGGACGACGGCGCAGACGGCGATGCTGCTCGCGCAGTATTACATCAATCCTAGATACGGATTCCCCATCGGCATTTTTCCCGAAGTGTACGACTATCATAGGAAAGTGTCCGAAGAAGTCCTCGCGCAGTGTGGCGTCGTCGATGAAGATGAAGACGACGAGGCGGGCGCGCGTCCCGACGAACGAGACGTCGAAATGGGCGACGTCGCCGCCGGTCCCGACTGCGTGATTTGCATGAATCCAGTCAAGTTTCGCGCCGTGCACGAGCGCATGGTGACACCGTGTAACCATTTCTTCCACACAAAGTGCTTGATGCGGTGGATGGACATCAAACAAGAGTGTCCGACGTGCCGCGGCGCGTTACCGCCGATGTAAAGGCGCGTCCGACGTCGTTCTCCCTTGTAATCCTAGCCTCTAGTCCTTAGCGAACGACGACCGCACAGCGACGCGCGCGCGCGACGCCCACATCGCTGAACAATCGCGCGCAGTCGCAAGTCACGGTTCGCGTGGTGTGTCGTGAACGACCACATCAAAGTCTTCGACCATCCATGACCTCGTTCGTCGGCGCCGTCGCACTCTTCGCTCTCGGCTGCGCGATAGCCGCCGTCCTGCCCCGTCCTCTCGAAGAAGACAAGAGGGTGTGGAAGAAAAGCAAAAATCCGAAGAGCCCGAGTCGCGTCGGCCGGCGCCGCTGAGCGCGCGCCGCTGAGCGCGCGCCGGTCGAGCGCGACGACGACGCGTCGAGCCAACGACCGCGACTCACGCGCCGCCGCCGCCGCCGCCGCCGCCGCCGCCGCCGCCGCCCTCGTCCTCCTCCGCGCACTCGTACGCGCACCCCTCGCTCCCGCGCGGGCTCGACTCCACGTCCGCCCCGTTCGCGTCCACGACCGGCATCCACTTGCGAAACGTCGTCTTCGCCCGCTCCGTCTGTCCCTCGCGCGCGTCGCCCTCGACCCACCTGTCGTCGCCCGATCCCTCGCCGTCAGTCCTCGCCCGCGCCTCGCGCGCGTCGCGTCGCGTCGCGCACCGCGTCTCCCACGCCTTGACGCGTCCCTCGCGCGCGACGCCGACGTCGCGCGCGTTCCGCGCCTCGAGTCGCGAGCCGCGCGCGCTCATCTGTGCCGACGCGCGCGCGTCACTCGCCGACGGCATGCGCGCGTCGACGTCGGCGCGCGCGTCGACGTCGGCGCGGGCGTCGGCGAGGACGCGCGCGCGTCGTCGCGCGCGCGGGCGCGCGATTCGCGCGCGCGCCGCGACGGACGACGCGTGCGGACGCGAACCGTTGCCGTGGCGCGACGGCGGCGACGGGACGCGCGACGGCGTGCGACTGGGGAACGCGTCGGCGTTCATCGGGTGGGAGGTGTACCTGGACGACGATCCGGAGACGCTCGTCGGGGTGGTCTCGGACGTGGCGGCGATGTCGGCGGCGGACGAGGACGAGGAGGAGGAGGAGGAGGAGGCGGAGGCGGACGACGGCGGACGGGAAGACGAAGGCGAGGAAGCGATCGCGGGCGAAAGCGACGCGAAGACGATGACGAAGATGACGAAAACGATCGATGGGGATGATTTGAGCGAGGACGAACGGGTGTTTTTGTCGCGGCTGAACGTGTCGTTGTCCATCGAGGAGGCGTTTGATTCGGACGACGCGTTTGATTCGGACGACGCGTTTTTACTCCTCGTCGAGGGATTGCACGCGACGTCGCTCGGTGAGCGACCGCTTCATTACGTTCCGTTCGTGCCGACGATGTTTCCTCGATGGATTCCGAACGCACAGGCGTTGTTTCTCGATCCGCCCGCGGGGTTGCTCGATCTGGCGTTGCGCGAAGTGCAACTCAACGAACTTCGCAACGATTTGTTGCCTTTTTGTCGTACGCTCGGTGCGGATGTGTATGGGATGCCTCAGCGTCTTTCATTGATCAAACAAGGCCAGAGGCAGCTCGTGAAACGCGTCGAAGCGCTCGGGGATTGGCGCGAAGTCGCGTTGGAATTGGATTTGAAACCAGACGCCGCGCCGTGGTATTACTGGGACAACATAGATAATTTAGAAGATGCGTTGTTGAAGCTCGTGGACGCGTTTTGGTTCGAAGAAACGGACGGCGACGACGTGTTTTGGTACAACGACATCAGCGGTGCTCTTAGAGTGACGCCCCCGACGGATGGCGACGGGGGCGGTTTAGACGTGCCGGTGATGCCAACCATGGGCAACTTGATAGAGGCGAGGCGCTGGGATTTGCACCACGCCGTGGTACTTCACGGAGGATACCGCGCGGTGGCGAAAGAGCTCGGATGGACGCACGCGCGACGAATTGAAAACAGACACTTGCTTTCCTTCGATGCGCTGCGCGAGGAGATTCTTGAGCTCGTCGAAGACGAGTCGCTCGTCGAACTCGGCGTTCGTCCCGGGCAGCTTCCGTGCGCGTCGCAACTCGAAGAGGCTGATCGAGAGGATTTAGTGAAATTCATCAAGATCCACGGTGGATTCTCCGCCGTTGCAAGACGTTTAAAGCTCGAACCTAGCAAAAGTGCTCGAGTGAAGTATCCGACGGTGACCGCTGCGGCGAAGGCGTTGAGAGCGTTCGCCGTTGAGCACGACATCACGACGACGATGAGTCCTCGATTGACTAAACGAGTCGTCGTCTTCGTGCCTTCCGATACCGAGCTCTGTGAGCACGGACGAAACGACTTGCGGTACGCCCTGCGACAGTACTCCCCACAAGTCATAGCTGAGGTTGGTAAGATGAGCTTGCGACAGTCGCGAATGTCGTACGTCGAGGCGAGAGCAGAGCTGCGAAAATGGAAGTTTGAAGTCGGCAAGCGCTCGGTATTCTTGAATTGGTGCAAAGCCGGGAACAAGCCGTGGAACATGCCAGCGGTTCCTCAAACTTACTACGCCAAGAGCGGCGATTGGGTGTCGTGGGAAGATTTCATGGGTCACGGCGAATCGCAACATTGATGAAAGTAAGAGAAATGTTACACTCTCTAGCCGCGGTAGCCGCGTGTACAAACAAACTCAAAGTAGTAGTTAGTAGGTAATAAGTTCAACGGTCTGGCGATTAAAGCTCGTCCTTCGGGGCTTCGGTGGCGCGTTGGACGGAGCGCAAGAGGCCGATCTTCGGGGAGACGGCCGCGACGACTTCGTCCTTCTTCGTCTTACCAGCTTCGTATTGCGCTTGGAGATCCTTCAAGAGCGCCTCCAAATCGTCACCGGCTTGCTTCATTTCCGCATCCAATGCATCGATTTCAGCAGCGAGCGCATCCGGGGTCAACGCTTGCTTTTCCTTGATCAACTTGGTTTGCTCTTCGTTGCACAAGTCGATGTTTTCGGCGCCGCACGACGGGCCGAGATTCTCGCTCGCCCACGTTTGAAGCGCCTCAAAGTCGCGGCCGCCTTGGTACGCGTCACCAGTCGCCGAAGTAGCGCCGGTGAAGTACTTGAGCGTCGGGTAACCTTGCACGCCGTACTTTTGGCAGAGGGATTCCTCCTTGGTGCAGTCGACGTCGCCGATGACGACGCCTTCGTTATCGGCGAAAGCCTCACCGAGTTGCTTCCACGCCGGCGCAAGCGCCTTGCAGTGACCACACCTGCGATATTTCGAAAATTCACCACCCGTCAGTCATCTCGAGTCAATCTCACGCCGAATAAAACGCGCATCGCGTCGCAACCGGCTCGAACGTGACAAGATGCGAGATCGCGAGATCGCGATTGGTGTTGGCGGGCAATCATCCGACGCAGCGACGAATCCGCCCCCAGTCGCGCGTTCGCGGCGCGCGTCGCAGCGCGAAAGATGTATTATCACCTACCAGGGAGCGTAGAACTTGATGAAGGCGCCTTTTCCGCCACCGACTTGGGAATCAAAGTTTTCGGAAGTGAGATCCATGGCGATGGCGTTCGCGCCGCCCGCGAGCGCGAAGGCGGCGACGGCGGCGAGGGAGAGCTTGACGGACGGCATCGTGTGTTTCGTTCTTGTGAATTTGAGCGCGAGCGTGCGTCGACGAGATCGGCGCGTGCGTGAGTGACGCGCGTGCGATCGCGATCGTGACGACATCGTGTCGACACGACCCGCGGCTCGTATGGTGTCCAGTCTCGCGAGTCGCGTCGCCGCGTTCGCGAAACGCTCGAGCGAAGCGTTACGACCTACGAACGCATCGAGCGTTACATTGAAAGCTAAACGGAACCTGTTCTACGTGCTAATGCGTTCGCGACGTCACTTTCGCGCGCCGGCGCCTTTCTTCTTCGCGCCTTTCGCGCCCGGCGGCGGTTTCGGTTTCGGAGTCGGAGTCGGAGTCGCCGTCGGTTTCGGTTTCGGTTTCGCCGGCGCCGGCGCCGGCGCCGGCGCCGCGGGTGTCACCGTCGACTCTTCAACGGGTTTCTTCGCCTTCGCCGTCGGTTTCTTCGCCTTCGCCGTCGGTTTCTTCTTCTTCTTCTTCGTCTCCGCGCTCAACCCGTCGAGGTACGCGAGCTGAATCGTTTGATAACTCTTTGAAAACTTACTCGCCCTCTCCGGTTTCACGAACGTGCTCACCTTGCGCTTCCCATCGCTCGCGCGCACCAGCACGCCGTATTCGCTTCCCGGCGCGCGTATCTCCTCCAGCGTCGGATCCGGTCGCTTCGTGCCTTTCGGTCGAGGTTTGTTCGTCGGCTTGGTGATCTTCATCATGCACGACACCGACCCTTTCGCGCGCGTGCGCTCGTACAGTTTCGTCAGTTCGGTGAGAAACGCATCGTTTTCCAACAGCACCATGGTCGCTCGTCCGTCGCGCGCGCGCTCGGGATCGATCGGTCGATCGATCGAACGATCGATTCCGAGGCGCGGAGTGACGATTTCGAATCGCCGTCGAATCTCGTCCGCACTCGACGACGCGCGACCGCTTCGCGCGCGGTCGTCCATCGCTCGATGCCGGACGCCGACGCCGGCGACGCCGCGCGTCCGGGCACGCCCGGCGGCGAGTATCCGTCGAAGAAAGTCGATGAAGCGCGCATGAAGGCGGACGCGCTCGAGCGCGAACATCTCGCGGTGACGATGCAGCGCAAGCACGACGCGCTGCGGGAAGAGCTCAGGATCGCGCGAGAAGCGCTGGAGAAAACGACGGAAGAAAACGCACGGGTCGTCCGGGACGCGGAAGCGGCGCGGGAGGCGCTGGAAGCGGCGAAAAAGAGTGAACGCGCGCGACGGGACGAGTGCGAACGCGCGACGCGGGAACGCGACGAGGCGCGAAACGCGAAACGGGAGTTGCTCGACGCGAATGATCGCAAGGATCGAGAGCGAGAATCGATGAAGGCGTCGATGGATGGATACGCGCGCGCGCTGGAGGCGGCGACGGAGGGGAAGAACAAAGCTGAGGCGGCGGCGCGCAAGGCGACGGCGGACGCGAGCGGGGCGACGGCGGCGACGGCAAAGCTCGAGAGCGAGGTGCGCGCATTGAAGGAACACAACGCGTGGTTGACGCAAGAGCTAGATGCTAAGTCACAGGCAATTCTGACGTCGACCAAGACGTCCTCAGCGGAGGCGTTGCGGTTAGCGCAAGAATTGGAGAGGGAGAGAAACGTCTCCGACGCTCGGCGAAAAGAGTCGACCGCTTTGAAGGAGCGGAATGCGGAGGCGGAAGCTAAACTTTCTACGATTGAAGCCGAACTCAGGCAGTTGCGCGCCGACATGGCACGCGCAGAGACGAATTTTGAGAAGGAACTCATCACTGCGCAACGCCTCGCGGAAGTGTCCAAGGAACTCGTGACGGAGCGCGACGGGCGCATCAAAGAGCTCGAAGCGTCTTTGAGCTCTACCGAGGCACTTCTCGACGCGAAAAAAGTTGAGTTCGACGTTGCCCTTGCTGAGGCAAAGCATGCGAAGGCACGAGCGGAAAAGGAGATGGAGAATATGAAGAAGCAAGTGAGCGAATCCGTCGTCTCCGCGCGCGAGACGTCGCGGCGCTCGCCCCACGCCGAACAGCTTATGCACCTGTCACCCGCCGCGGGATCTGTCGCACTTCAACGCGATGGCCTGTCGGCGACAGATTTGTACACTAAATACGTCGAGGCGGAAGATGCGCTGCGCGTCGAACGCACTGAGCGCGCCATCTTGCAAGAGCACTTGGACGCGATTATGTTTGATCTCGAGAAGAAGGCGCCGCTCCTCACCGAGCAGCAAGAGGAGTACCAGCGTGCGTTGAAATCGCATCAAGTGCTGCAATCGAAGCTACAGGAGTCTGAAAATGCGCGCTACGCGATTCAGGTTGAACTCAACGCGGCGAACATGAACAAGCGAGATCACGAGCGCTTGCTCAATGGTTTTAAAGCGCAAAGCGCCGATTTGGCGCGACAAGTCGCGCTCTTGCTGAACGAAGTGAATGAGCTCAAGGGCTGCCCGCCGGTGCCCATTCCTGCCGCTGGCAGTCATGGCGGAGACGCACAGGCGGTGATCACGTCCAGGCTGGTTGATTTCACAGACATTCAATCTTTACAAGCGAAGAATCAAGAGATGCTCTTCGTCATTCGCGAGTTGTCCGAGGCGCAAGAAGCCAAATCTTCCGATGCGCGCGAGGAATACGAGCAAAAACTGCGCGAACTCAAAGAACAAACGAGTCGTCAGTTGGAGGAGCTTTCGAGCAAGCGCGTGCAACAAGAAAACATGGTTCAAGCTATCGTGCGTCAACGCGATATGTACAAGACCATGTACGCTGCTGCGACGGGTGGCGGCAACGGCGACGGCGCCGACGCAAACGATCTCGACAGTCGAAAGTCTGAACTCGTCGCCATTGGTAGTGGAAGTGGCGTCGCCATGATGGAAACGAACAACGAGCTCGTCGCGATGAACAAAGAATTGTCGCATGATTTGGAAAAGCTCAAGCGCGAGAGCGCGGATCGAATCAAGGAGTTGCAGCAGCAAGTGGATAACCATCGAGAAGCCACCGCCACGGCGCGAGGGGAAGCCAATGCTGCGAAGGCCTCGGCTGATTTCGAACGACAGCGATACGAGCGACTGAGCGAACAGTTCAGTGCGTCACGGCGTGAAGTTGAGACGTTGATGGAGAGAAGTTCCGCGTTATCTCGCGAGAATGCTTCAAACGCCTCGACGTTGCGCACGCAAGCCGCGAGCTTGGACGCTGCGGAAGACCGCGCGCGCAACGCACAGACGCTGGTGTCCAAGCTTGAAAGCGAAAATGCTTTACTCATCATAGAGCAAACGCGTTTGACCGATATCGTCAACGCCGCGGAAGAAATCAAGACCAAGCTGGAAGCGTCACGCGATTCGGCACTCGCACTTTCGACGACTCGGGAGGAAGAACATCAGCGTGAGTACGCTCGGCTGACGGACGAAGTCGCTCGGTTGCAACAAGATTACTCGCGCGTGCGATCGGAGCTCGATATCGAACGCGAACGTGCTCGACAGCAGTTAGCAGCGCACGCGGCGGCGAGTTCTGACTTTGCGCAGCGCGCCAAGGCGGACGTGGACGCCAGCGCAACGCTGAAAGAGCAAACTGCGGAGGCAGAGAAGCGGGCAGACATCGCTGAAGCGAAACTCGAGATGATGCAAGCCACGCTCGAAAAGACTGAAGATAAACTGCGACTGGCATCTCGCATGACGGGAACGAGCGAGGCCAACGTGCTCGGTTCTGGCGCCGCCGGCGCCCTCACCGCGGCGCGAGAGCAAGAATTACTTCAAGCCGCACTGAAAGCGGGCGAAGCTGCCGATGAAGCCAAGGCTGCCGCGGAAGCTGAAAAGGAGCACACGGCACAGTTTAAGAATCTTGCGCAGCAAAGTGACGCCGCACTCAAGGAGATGACCAAGGCCTTCGAGAAACACAAGGCGCAGAGTGCAAAGGAGGCGAGCGCGCTCAAGTCAGAGTGCGCCAAGCTCAAGGCGCAAGTGGCTGATGCGGCGAAAGCGGTTGACGCCAAGCTCGCCAAGACCGTTAAGGAAGCTGAAGACAAGGTTGCGCAATACTCAAAGTTAGAGTCCGAGATGAAGAGCGTTCGCGCCGAACTCGAACGCGCCAAGGGCGAGACCACGGCGGCGGAGGAGCGTGCGGCGAAGGCTGTGAAGGATGTCGAAGACAATCACACAAAATGGAGAGAAGCGCAAAGTCTGTACGAAAAAGAAGTTGCAGCTCGACAGGCTGACGCGGAGAAGATTGCGGCAGCGGAAAGTGCGAAGACTTCGATTGAGAAGGCTTTAGGTGTAGCGAAAGATGCGGCAGGGAAGGCGGAGCGCGAGCTCGCCGCGTCGCAGGCCAAGGTGACTGCCGAGAAGAACGCACTGGAGGCAGCAAAACGCGAAGCCGAATCCAAGTTATCAGACGTTAGCGAACAGAACAAACGCTTGCATGACATGCTCGAAAAATCGAAGACTGATTCGGCAGGCGATGCCGAGGCGGGCGAAGGCGAAGTGTTGCGCTATTTGCGCCAAGAGCGCGACGCCGCGCTTGCGCAGGTCACTACGCTCACGACTGAGCGTAACAAGTGGCAGTGCGACGCTGAAGTAGCCATGCAAGAAGCCGCAAGCGCGAAGGAGCGCGTGAAGTCGAGCGAAGCTAGCGCCATGGGAGAAGAGAAGCACAAATCGCTCATGAAGAAGGTGGAGCAACTCAATGCGATCGAGCAATCAAACAGCGCACTTCGAGCAGAGATTGACGCAGCCAAAGCTGATATCGCGGCGGCGAAGTCGCGCGAGAGTGAACTCGGAGCAAAGCATGAAGCGACCAAGACCGAACTCGCCGAAGCAAAGGCTGCCGTCGCGGCACATGATACTGAGATTGAAACAGTGCGTAAGGAAGCCAAGCACTGGGAACAACGCGCGTCGCTCCTCGTCGGCAAATATGGCGACGTCGAAAACGATGAGCAAGGACGAAGCAAATCACAGATTGAAGTGGCGCTCGCCGAAGCGCAGGCGGAGCTCAAGGCTGAAAGCGCTCGCGCGGAGAAGGCTAAGTCGCAGCTGGCTATAAGCATGAAGCACATTCGCGTGTACAATCCAGACAAGATCGCACTTCCCGAATGGCAGAAGAAGCAAAAGGAGCAAAGCGAGCGCCTCGCCGAGCTCGAGGCGGCGACAAAGGCTGCGGTGTCGCAGAAAAAAGACGAGGCCGATGCTGCCGCACAGCTTGCGACCGCGAAGAAAGAACTCGACGCGGCGAATGAAAAGGTGAAATCGGCAACGGAAAAGGCAGAGCGCGCCGAGAAGGCTTTGGGCGAGACGACGGCTGAAGTCGCGAAATTGCGCGAAAACATGAAGAAGCTCGAAGAGGAAGTCGCGAAGACCGTTACAGCTCCGACCGAGCCCGCGGCGAAGCAAGAAGCCGACGAAGCTGAAGAAGGGGAAACTGCCGCCGCACCGCCGACGCCTTCGTCGGATCGATTCAAGCTCATGGCTCAGAAGATGCAGGCGGAGGCGATGGAAGCCGCGAAGAAACTTCGAGAGACGGAAGATATGCTCAAGGCGAAAGAGCAGGAGCTCGCTGGCGCGCTTAAGGATCGAGCAGTCGCGACGGAGAAATGTGCGTCTCTTCAGAAAGAGCTCGATGGTGCGCGCGAAAAACTCAAGCTCGCCGAACAGCTGCGCTCGGCGCTCGAGGCGAAACTTGCGGGCGTGAAGACTCAACAGAGCGCGCCGCTGACGCAAGCCACCCCACCGCTCGCCGAATTGGCGGCAAAAGCGAAGGACTTTGTCCCAACTACAAAACCACCGGCGGCTCCGGTGCCGTTCGCGGTCAAGACTGAGGCGAAGAAGGCGCCGGACGAAGCCGCGGCGGAGAAGCAAAGACTTCAAGCGCAAATGGACGCGCTCCGCAAAGAGCTCGACGAAAAGAAAGCCGCCGCCTCTTTGGGCACGAAACGTAAAGTCGACGATGCAGACGTCGCGCAAACAGATGAAGCGCCGACGAAGACGCGCAAAACCGACGCCGATAGCACTCCCGCGCCCGTCGCGGAAGCGCCGGTCGCCGAGACGCCAGACGCCGAAGTCGAGGCCGCCGCCGCCGCCGCCGCTGCCGATGACGCGGACGACGACGACGACGACGATGACGACGACGACGACGCCGAAGAAGGCGAACTCGAAGATGTCGATGATTTCGTCGAGCAGCTGCTCGTCGACGATCCATCCACCGCCGACGCGGACGACTCGCCCGCGGGCAAGTCAAAATCCGCGCGCGACGTCCCCGGCGCCGACCGTCGCGCGCGCGGGCGCGCCTCGGGCGGTCGCACTCCCGGCGGCCGCCGACCGCAGAGCAACCGTCAGCGCAATCGCAGCGCCGGTCGAGGCGGTCGAGGCGGGCGAGGAAAGAAGAATTAGACGAATCGATCCCTTCGCCGCGTGTAACACAACCATTTGCGAATCGCGACCATCCGAAAGCACCGGCGCGCCGGCCCAACGGCATCGACATTCATCGACGCGCGTCGACCGCGCGCGACGCCGCGGCGCACGTCGACCGGGGCGATGTCGGACGAAGCGAAAGAAAACGTACCGACGCGCGCGACGCGCGCGGCGACGCACGCCGCGCCGGCGACGGTGACGCGCGCGAAACGTGGCGGGGGAACGACGAATGTCGGTTCGTCTCTAAACGACGGAGCGAACGCCGTCGACGCGAGCGACGACGCGACCGAGGCGCTGGCGGCGACGCGCGCGCGAGGCGTGCTCGTGGACGCGTCGAACGGCGGCGAGCTCGGCGGGGACGCGCCGACGGAGGCGATCGCGCCGGGACACAAGATGGGCGCGAACGGCGCGGGGGCGGCGAACGGCGTCGCGGGGATATCGAGAGATTTGAAGTCGATGCGCGCGCGCTTGGATGCGGCGAGGAAAGAAAGCGTGAAGACAGATGATGTCGCGGTGGCGAGCGCGGCGCCGGTGGTGAGCGCGGCGCCGATGGTGATGAGTGCGGCGCCGACGGTGAGCGCGGCGGTTGGCGCCCAGGCTAAACCGACGTCGAGCGGAGTGTCGAGCCTGTATCGCGAGTATTACGAGAACGAAGACTTCATCGAGAAGTGTGAACGAGCGATTAACTTTAGACCGAAGGCTCGGCAGCACGATTACAAGAATCGCATCGAGGAGTTGACGGCTGCTGTGAAGGCGTCGAAGGATTGCCTGCGACACGTGTTTCAGAACGGGACAAACTTCTCGAAGGAGTTGGATCGCTACGAGTCGAACGAGCGACAGTCTTACGACGCATTATCCGCTCAAGTGGACGCTTTGAAGACGTGCGCGTCGACGGCAGAGGCAGAAGCGAAAACGCTTCGGGCGCAGGTGAAGGCGTTGAAGAGCGAGGCGAGCGAAAAGGAAGCCGAGCTGGTGAAAGAGCGCGAGCGCGCCGAAGGGACGCTGCTGGAAGAGATGAGCGCGGCCAAGACGGCGTTGGCGTCGCTCGAGAAAGATTTGGAAAAGAAATCTAGGGAACTCGAAAATGCTGCGAACAAGTACGCCAAGCTTGAGTCTTCGTACACCGAATCTTCGACTCGCGAGAGCGTCGCAAAGGAGGCGAATAATAAACTCGAACGGGACGTCAAGCAGCTCAAGGCTGAAGCTGAGCAAGCTGAGCTCACTTTTGCGGCGGAGCGTCGCGCGCTCGAAGGACAACTTCGTAAGCAGACGAGTGAGCTCGAAGCTGAGCGAGCTCGGGCGACGGCAGCACGCGCGCAACTCGAAGACAGCCTTCGCGAGGCAAACTCAGAGTGTGAGTCGTTGCGCGTGCAGGTAAATATGGCTGAAGAGGCGGCTGCACGCGAAGCCGAACAGTTTGGAAGCTCCGCCGAAGAATTGCAATCAAAGTTGAACTCGGTTGAGGCGGAACTGAACGAATTGCGAGCAAAGGCGTCGGCAGACGAAATCAGCGCCAAGGACACCATCACACAGTTGAGATCAGAAGCGAAAGAAACCAAAAAGGCTTTGACCAAGCAAGAAAATATGCTCGCGAAGAGAAATGCGAAGATCGAAAAACTTGAGAGTGATATCGCGGCTCTGAATGGTGAAAACTTGAGCACTAGCGCACAAGTTGACGATTTGGAAGCCAAGCTCGCTGAAATGAAATCTTCGTACTCGGAGCTCAAGGCCGAGTTTGCGGCGACGAGCGCTGAACTGAAGGCACGCAACGAGGACCTTCTTTCGTTGAAGGATGAGCACAAGTCTACGAGTGAAAGTCTGACTCAAGTCAAGGCTTCGCTCGAGAGCGAAAAGGCTACCAAGGCTTCTGAGCTGAAGCGCGCGGAGAAGGATGTCAAGCGAGCCGAGTCTGATTTGGCGGACGCCAAGGCGCAATCAAAGAGTCTCATCGAGCAACAAACTCTTATGATGGGCGAGTTAAAGCAAGTGCGCGAAGAACTGGCGAGCATGGAAGCCGATAGACGTGATCAACTCGCGAATGGATCAGCGACTTTGCAAGAAGTGCAGAAGCAAGCGCGTCTTGATTTACAGCAGGCAGAGGATCGTCACCGAGAAGCCGTTGCGGAAGAGCGACGTCGTGCAGAAGCCGCTACCATGGCTGCTCAAGAAAAAGCAGAAAAGAAGATTCAATCCACCCGTGAAAAGGCCGAAGAACGCGTCAATACGGCGAATGAAAAACTTGCCGCGGCTGAGGAGCGCGCGGCTGAGCTCGAGAAGAGTTTGAAGAAGGCGGAGAAGGAGTTGGAAAAGACCACCGCTGCATCGTCTGCAGATGTGGCCGAACTCCAAAAGCAACTCGCCGACGCAAACGATTCTCTCGAGGCTCTTCAAAAGGAACTCGACGATGAGATTCAAGGCGCGGCCGAGGAATTGGCTGCGGTTCAGAAGACGGCGGAGGACAAGGCTGCACGTCTCGCTGAGAAGCATAAGCGAGCGCAACAAGAACTTGAAGCTAAATTAGCGGAGCAAGTCTCAGGCGCGCAGTCGACCGCGGAAGAGCGCATCAAAGAAATCACCGCTAACCTCGCGGCTGAACAAGATCGGCTGCAAAAGGCTGAAGCTAAGATCGAGAAGCTCTCTGCGGAGAAGGAAACGCAAGTCGAAAAGGCGAAGGCAAAGTTGGCCAAGGAAACTGAAGCCGTTACCGAACTTCAAGCGCAACTCAAGAGCGTCACTACAGAGCAAAAGTCCCTGATGAGCGAGAAGGATGCGTTGATGAGCGAGAAGGCTACTCTGACGAAGCAGCTCGCCGAGCTCGAAAAGGCGCAAAAGTCGCTCGCTGAGGAATCAGAAACCTCTGCCGCAAAGCACGAAAAGAAGATCAACAAACTCGAAACGCGTTTGAAGGCCATGGAAGCTGAGCGTGATGTGCTCGTTGGCGAGCGCGATGCGCTTGAAGCCAAGCTCAGCGAAATCGAGCAAGCCAAGGGAGACGTTGAAGCTCGAGTGCAAGACGCTTTGAAGGAGAAGGAATCTATCGCTCAGCAACTTGCCGACCTCGAGAAGGCGAAGCACGATATGGAGGCCGCGAACGAAGCTAGCATGGCTGATATTGTAGCGGCACAGGAGCGATTGAAGGCGAGCGAGGAGGCTGTCATGGGTCACGAAGCTCGAATCGCTGGTGTTGTGGCGCAACTCGAGAGCGAGCAGAAGGAAGTTGAGCGCCTTCAGAAAGAGCTCAAGGATAACTCGACGGTTCACAAAACCACTATCGAATCGCTCATGGCCGCGCAAAAGGCGCTCGAGCGCGAACGCACCGAACTCAAGTCTGAACTTAACGCGCTCAAGGAGGCTGAATCTATGCGCAAGGACACGGAGGGCAACGAGCAGAACAAGGCTCTCGAAGCGCGATTGGTTGAGCAAACACGTGAAGTCGACGCTGCGAGGCGTCTGGTGCAAGAATCCGAGCAATTGCAGCGACAGCTCGACGAGCGGCAAGCACGTATTAACGAGCTTGAAGAGCAAGCTCTCGAAGCCGAATCAATGCGACGTGCGTTGCACAACCAGATTCAAGAGCTGCGCGGCAACGTGCGCGTGTTCTGCCGTGTGCGCCCGACGGAGAACGAAGCGGCGGTCAAGTGTGCCCCTGACGGGAGCTCATTGAATTTGAAACGCGCTGAAGGCAAGGAAGATGCCGCGTTCGAGTTTGATCGCGTGTTTGATCCGAGCGCCAAGCAAGAAGAAATTTTCGAGGAAGTTTCGCAACTGGTGCAGTCCGCGCTCGACGGTTACAAAGTGTGCTTATTCTCCTACGGGCAAACCGGCTCGGGTAAGACGCATACCATGCTCGGTGACGGTAACGGTGACATGCGGGGTATAATCCCTCGCTCAGTTGCTAAAATTGTCGAGGCGTCGCAAAAGAATGCGCACAAGGGTTGGTCCTACACCATGCACGCTTCGTACGTCGAAATTTACAACGAACAAGTGCGCGATTTGCTCAAGCCAGGAAGTTCGCACAGCGACAAACACTCCATCGTTCACAAGGATGGCGTGACAGAGGTGAGCGGAGTCCAACGCGAACTCATCGACTCTGTTGAGTCTGCGGCGGCTTTGGTTCGACGCGCTTCCGCAGCTCGCGTGGTCGAAGCGACGAACATGAACGCACAGTCTTCGCGTTCGCACACCATCTTCATGTTGTACATTGTCGGCGAGCACGCCTCAAGTGGAAGTGAACTCACGGGTTGCCTCAACTTGGTGGACTTGGCTGGTTCGGAACGCGTTGGTCGATCGGGCGCCGAGGGTGCGCGCTTGAAGGAGGCTTGCGCCATCAACAAGTCTCTGTCTTCGCTTGGTGATGTCTTTTCTGCGTTGGCCGCGAAACAGGCGCACGTGCCGTATCGCAACTCCAAGCTCACTTATCTGTTGCAGCCGTGTCTCGGCGGTGACGGTAAAACGCTGATGTTTGTAAACATCAACCCAGAAAACACGAGCACTGAAGAGACGATGTGCTCGTTGAAGTTTGCCTCGCAAGTGAACGCCGTTCAGCTCGGCGACGGCAAGGGCGCGCAGCGCCGTATCACGACCAAATTGAGTTCCAAGGTAGAAAAGAAGGGCGACAAGGAAAAGTCCAAGAGCGACAAGAGCGAACGCAAGTCGAAGGATAAAGAAACCATCGTCAGTGGCGAACGCAAGCGCAAGGCGACTTCCTCTACCAACGAGCCGCGAAAAAAGTAAATGTACAGCCTTTACAAACAATCCTAAGCGATAGCGCGCCGACGTCTACACGTGGCGCCTTTGAAATGAAATACAGCAAAAAATATCCATTAAACACTCGTCATGGCCTCGTTCACCGCTTCCACGCGCGATGTCGTCGTTCCAAGCGCCGCGAAGGCATCGATCCCGTCGCGCGCGACGAATTCGGCGACTCGCGCCGCGAGCGTCGCGACGTCGCCGTCGGCGAACGCGCCCACCGCTCGCGCCAACGTCTCAGGCTCGAGCAACAACAAACTCGGCGTCTGCGTCGCCACGAACCCAACGTCTACAGAACAGAAACTCGCGAACAGAAACTTCATCCGCACCAACCGTCGGACGATTTCCTCCGTCGGGTACTCCAACAGCTCGGGCGCGCGATGCAATAACATCGGCGAGTCCACGAACGGCGCCACTCGATCCAAATTCAACACCGCCCGCTCCAACCGCTCTGGATTCCTGTACACGCTGTCGCGCGCACTCTTCGTCATCACCGTCCGGCACGCCCTCGACCCCCCCCACAGGTTCCAAAACCGAACCTTCAAATCTTCCTCGCGCGTCGACGTCCCCTTCATCGTTCCGCCCACGTGCCACTTCCCATCCATTCGTCCATCTCTCGCGCTCGCCGATCCCTCGTCTTTCCTCACCGTTCGCATCAGCGCGTCGCTCGCGCTTTCCACCGCCTTCGTCGCCCGCGCGCGCGCCGTCTCGCGCGTCGTCGTCGACGCCTCGAGCGCGAACGCCTCGCGCGGCGACCGCATGAGCTCGACCACCGACACGTTCGCCGCCTCCGCGCGGTCGACCGCGCGCACGATGCGCGCGAACGCCTCGCGCGGCGAGCGCGCGAGGTCCGGCACGTCCGCGAGCGCGCGGTCGACGATCGCGGCGTCGCGCAGCGGCGACAGCAGGCGCCGCACGACGTGCTCGGCCGCCATGCCGGCGCGATGTGCGGCGCCGTCGACGGCAGAGCGACGCGCGCGCGCGCATGCGCGCGAGCGAACACGCGCGACGCGCGAGGTCGTTGTACAGGCAGTTGTTCAGGGCGAGCGCGAGGCTGCCGACGGTGCGCGATCGCGCGAGAGACGCGGATAAAGCGACGCGCGACGGGACGACGACGCGCGTCGGCGGCGACGACGCGACGCGACGACGCGACGACGCGACGACGACGCGAGACTGACGCGCGACGAGGACGCGCAGGATAATCGCACGGCGTACGTGCGCGCGAAGGCGCGAGCGGAGTACGAGAAGCACGCGAACGCGGAGGGGGAGACGCTGGAGGAGGCGCTGCGGTTGGCGGCGGCGCAGGTGGACAACGTCGAGGCGTCGGCGGCGCATTTGACGAAGGTTTTCGCGGACGAGCGGGTGCACGCGCGAGTTTGAGACGAACGCGATCGCGACCGACGCGAGCGAAACGATGGTGGAGGACGCGGTGGGCGAAGAGGATGGGTTCGAGGAGTTGCACGTGTTCGATTTCGACGGGACGCTCGTGGACACGCCGACGCCGAAGGAAGGGATGAGATCGTACGAGATCGCCACGGGTCGAGAATGGCCGTTTCAGGGATGGTGGGGACGTGCAGAGTCGTTGGAGCCGCCGTTGACGATGGCGTCGGGGCCGGCGTTGGATGAGTACAGGGAGAGCGCGGCGAACGCGAAGGTGGCGCGCGTCATGATGACGGGTCGACGCGGCAAACTGAGGCAATCCGTGGAGGCGGTGATGCGGTCGTTCGACATCAACTGTCACGAACACATTTTTAACTGCACGGGACACGACACGTTGTCGTACAAGCAAAATGAGCTGAGGCGGTTGGTGAAAAAGTACAAGCCGAAGCGAGTACGAATTTGGGAAGACCGCATATCGCACGCGAGAGAGTTTCAAGACATGGACGCCGAGTTCCGCTCTACGCACGGCGTGGAGTCTTGGCGCGTGACGCTCGTCGAGCCGAGCAACGATTTCTAACTATTAGCTTGTCATCCTACACAGTCTGTATTCTAATTCACGATTCACTCAAGCAATCGCAACATGGCTTCGTCCACCCAAGGTTCCTTGTACGCGTCGGACGCGCGCGACGCGTGTCTCAGTTCTACTTCGCCGGCCGAACCGAGCGTCACGTCCTCAGCCTTGTACACCCCTTTGGCTTGGTTTAAGACGCAAGAATTGATGAAGTCGATGGGACTTTCGGCGAAGCGCAAAAGGAAGTCGCGACGCTCCAAATGACTGTCTATGAACTCGAACGCGCGACGAATGTGTTGCTCGCACGCGTCCACGTCCTTTGCCACTCGATAATCGTGCTCATACGGCGGCGCCAGACCCCAAGGTCCGGAGTCGGGTTCTTCGGCCTCGATATCGTAGCAATCAGGCTTTGACGGTGATATTCCGGAGGTTTTGATGTTGTACTTAATTTCCAGAGGCTCGATCGCGGTGAGAAACTTTTCGCACGCGGCGTCGCACACGCGCTGAAACTTGACCGTTTCTGGAGACTTCGGCAACGACACGCCCGCGCCTTCGAACACGATCCGCATGGGCTCGTCCACGCGCACCTCGCTCACGTCGTCCTCGTTCACCAACTCATTCGCCGAAAAGTACGTCCACAGCTCTGAAATCATCCTTCGCCTCGACGCGTACCGAGTCGCGATCAATTCCGCCAAATCCTTCCCCACCTTAAACCTCTCGCGCATCCCGTTCACCTCCAATCGAATCGTCGCCTCGACCGCGCCTCGTTTCGCGACCCCTCGCATCTCGAACCCATCCACGTGTCCGCTCCCGCGCCCCGTCCCGAGCGCGTCCGCCCCGTCTCCCTCGCGCGTCCACGTCCTCGTCCTCGCCTCCTCCGCGTCTCCATCCACCTCGATCGTCATCCGTCGCACGTAACTCGTGAACCTCCCCTCCATCTCATCGTGCGTCCATCCTCCATCGCTCGAGCCTCCCCGATCGACGTCTTCTCGTCTCGCGTCGACGCGTCGTCCGACGACGCGCAGCGCGTACGTCCCGTCGTCCCCGCGCGTGTGAAACACGTACACTCGCACCGTCGCCGTCCCTCGTTCGCCCCCCCGCGCGCGACGCGCGCCCGCGGATTCGCGCTCGGCGCTTCGCCATCGCGCGCACGCGACGTCGAGCGCGCGCTCGACGTCGCGCAGCGCTCGAAACGCGACGGATTCGTCGATGTCGGTCCGGACGCGCGCGTTCGCGCGCGTCGCGTCGTCGAGCGCGAGCTTCCTCTTCCTGCGCTGCCTGCCGGCGCGAATCCGCGCGTCCGTCGGCGCGCGCGCGCTCATCGCCGCGGCGCGCGCGCGCGTCGGCGTGTGGCGCGCGCGACGCCGCGTCGGACGCGCGGATTCGAACGCGATGCGCGGCGTTCGTCGACGCGCGACGTCGCGACCGCGCGACGCGCGCGCGCGATGTTTCGCGCGTTCGAGCGTGCGTGCGCGATCGCGCGCGCGCCGAGCGCGACGCGCGTCGAGCGGCGCGCGACGACGCGCGCGGGGCGTCGAGCGCGCGCGGCGCGAGCGCGAGCGACGACTGACGACGACACGATTCGCAGCGCCGAACGCGCGCAGGATGTGGGAGGTGGTCGAGGACAGGCTGGCGCGCGAGCGAACGACGTGCTGCGCGTGGAATCGACGGGGGACGATGCTGGCGTGCGGGACGTCGCGCGGGACGATCGTGATTTGGTGCTGGGACACGCGAGCGACGACGCGCGAGTTTCGACGCGACGACGACGAGGGCGAGAGCGCCGCGGTGCTGAGCGTGCACTGGAGCCTGAACGGGAGGAAGATCGTGGCGGCGAAATCGGATGGGGTGGTGGAGGTGTGGGACGCGCTGGAGGAGGACGTGATCGCGGTGATGTCTAGCGTGGGGCTGTGTTCGAGCGTGAGCTTCGCGGCGTCGAGCGCGAGCGGAACGACGGTGATCGTGAGTCCGAGCGTTGGGCGCGCGCCGTACGTGCGCGGGACGAGCGCGCGAGGACAGAAGGAGGTCGAATTGCCGTCGTCGCACGATGTGGCGGTGACGGGTTTGGCGGTGTCGAGTAAGAAGGGGCGGTACGTCTTTGTCGGCGACGCGCGGGGAACGGTGTCCGTCGTCGACGCGTCGGGGGAGCTGCGACTGGTGCAGTCGATTTCGATCCCAGACGCGACGTTGGTGAAGAGGTTAGAACTGTGTAGAAATGGAAAGCACTTGCTCGCGGTGACGAATGGGCCGAAAATATGCGGTTTCGACGTCGACGAAGCCGCGAGCGACGGCGAAGACGTGCTGACGAGGATGGTGGAGTACGAGAGCCCGTCCGCGAGTCGATTGCAGTGGAGCGCGGCGGCGTATCCATGGAACGGCGAGTACGTTTATGGTATGTGCAGTGGCGCCGCGCACGAAATGCACGTGTGGGATCGCGCGTCTGGAGAGTTGAAGTGCGTGCTCGAAGGTCCAGCCGAGGCAAAGGGCGTGGTTCAACTCGCAGCGCATCCGATTCGAGACGTCGGCATCGCGCTCGGAAGCAACGGCAATATTTACGTCTGGGCGCGCAAGCATCAGGAGGACTGGAGCGCGTTCGATCCGTCGTTCACGACTTTGGTCGATAACAAGGAGTACGTGGAGAGGGAAGACGAATTCGACGCCAAGCCGCCCGTCGAGAAGCAGCCACCGCGCGCGTTCGAGGCGCTCGATCCGGCGCGGCTGCCTGATTTGTTGAAGCCGGTCGTGAATGATTACTACACGGACGACACGGACGATGATGTCTTGCACGCACTTCCGATTCGAATCAAACCCAACCCGGAAGTGGCGAAACTCATGGAGGAGCGCAAGGCGAAATGGGCCAAAAAGGCGGCGAGAAAGGAACGCGAGGAGCGCGAGAAGACAGAAGCGGCGAAAAAGGCAAAGGAAGCTGAGTAGAATAGTCTAATATCACACTAACATCGTCTAGAAAAAAGCAGTAAAATCACTTTGAGCGTTCCACCGCGCGTTTAGCGAGCTCTTTGAGCGCACGTCTGCAGTGCATCGCGTACTTGGACTCTGACGCGGGAAGACGGTCAATCGCAGCGATGGCCAAGTCGCAGTGTTCACGCGCGAGTTCTTGAGTTCGTGCGATGCCCTGGCTGCTCTTCACGAGCTCGTGGGCGCGCTGGACGTCGCCAGAGTGCTTGAACCTTCGCTCGACAAGTTCTGAGAGTTCAGGGAATTCCTGCACGGCGAAGAGCACCGGCGCCGTAGCGATGCCTTCTTTCAAGTCGCCAAGCGTCGGTTTCCCGAGAAGAGACTCAGATCCGATGAAGTCAAGAACGTCATCTTGGAACTGAAACGCTAATCCGAGGTTTTTCCCATAATCGTACGCCAGTTGGGCGCTTTCTTCCCCGTGCCCGCCGAGCAAGGCGATGGCTTTTGAACTATTAGCGATGAGACTCGCCGTCTTGTAGTACGTCTTCTTCACGTAGTGATCCATGGACGACAGACTTTCCGGTTTTGCCGTCATTTGCATCACCTCTCCCGCGACGAGATGCTCGAGAACTCGAGACAAGAGCTCGATGACTTCTGTGTTACGCAACGACGCCAGCGTCACCGACGCTCTCGCGAGTAAGAAATCGCCCGCCAAAATCGCCAGCTTGTTCCCCACCTCCAAATTCAGCGCTCGCAATCCCCGACGCGTGGCGGCGTTATCAAGCACGTCATCGTGCAACAGACTCGCCACGTGGATCATCTCCGCGATCTCCGCCAGTCGTTGTTGTCGCCGACGCACGTCCTCCGGCGCCTGATGCGCGGGCGCGTGATCCGTTTCTCTCCATCCTCCCCGCGCCGCGCTCGTCATCACCCCGTTCGTCATCGCGCTCGCCATGAGCATCAAAACCGTCGGTCGCACGCGTTTCCCCTCCGCACCGAGCTTGAAAAAATACTCGCTCGCCGTCGACAACGCGGGTATATCGCTCGTCACCGCCCTTCGCATCCGTTCCCCGATCGCCCTCAGCTCTTCGTCCACGATCTTGAACGGATTTATCGGCCCCGCGTCGTCGTACGTCACCTCTTCCCTCGGCACCGCGTGCGCGCTCGCGAACCCGACGCTCGGTCTTCCTCGCGCGTCCGCCGACGCCCTCGCGTTCGTCCGCCCCTCCCGTTCGCCTCGCGTTCGCGCGCGCCAGTCCGCTCGCGTCGCGCTCGCGATCGCGCGCGCGCCTCGATCGAGTCCTCGCGCGCGCTCGGCGACGTCTAGCGCGCGCGCGCGCGCGCGCTCCGCGACGCGCGACGCGATTCGAGCGAACGAAGGCATGCCTCGTCGACGCGACGCTTATCCGGTCGCGCGGCGTCGCGCGCGCGCGTCGACGACGACGGCGACGCCGAGCGAACGAGCGTCGCGCGTGCGCGCGCGCGTGCGGCGCGCGGGCGCGTCGCGGGCGAGTTGTGACGCCGACGACGCGACGATGGCGCGCGCGGAGGGACCGACGCGAGGCGCGCGAAGGCGAAGGCGACGAACGAGGCGACGAACGAGGCGGTCGTAAAGTCTATTCACGACGAACGAGCACGAAATCTAAGAACCTGCGCGGGACGTCGGCGTTGAATCTGTAGCCGCGACCGACGAGCACGCCCGGCGCGAGCGGGCGAAGGTAGTCGACCAACGCGTCGAACGGGTAGAGCGCGAGGCGAGGCGCGGGCCAGGAGACGCCGCCCGCGCGAGACGCGACGGGACGCCGCGTCGGTAACACCGGGACGCCGCGGTAATCCAACGATAAATCAGCGCGCTCACCGGTGCCGGGAATCGTCACCGCGTCGTCGGTGAAGTCGTTGGAGGCGAAATACAGAGGAAGCAAGGCGTCGAGCGGGCCCTTTTTAATCGGCGCTCGACCGAGAAATCGTCGCGAAGCCGCGCTTCGCGTCGGATCGTCGTCCTCGTCCACGTAAAACGCCTTGGCGAAGCGATTGAGAAACCTCGTCGGGAGTTTCGCGACGCGTCCCTCGAACACGCGCACGCCGTCGCCGCGCGCGTCGTCGTCGTCGTCGCCTAAAATCTCGTTCGCCGCGTGAAAATCCTTCGTCGAGCCCGCGCTCATCGCGCGCTCCGCGCGCGTCAACGCGTACCCCTCCCCCGCGATCGTCCACGCGTTCTCGATCCCCTTCGACGACAGCGCGTCCATGAACGTCATCCTCTGCGCCGTCGTCATCGCGGCGAGCTCCTCGCGGACGTGCGTCGACATTCGCGTCGCGCTCGCGCTCAGCGCCGCGACGTCGTAGCAATTCACCACCGCCGCCAATCGCTCGGCGCGCTCGCGCGCGTCCTCGGCCTCGTCCTCCGCGTCCTCCGCGGCGTCGTCGCGCGTCCGCGCCCGCGCGTTCCGCGAGCGCGCGCGTCGAGCGCGCGCGTTTCGAGCGCGCGGCGCGCGCGCGACGCGCCGCGCGCCTTCGCATCGCGTCGCGTCGCGCGCGCCCGCGCCCGCGCGCGCGCGTCCCGCCGGCGCGACGCGCGCGCGAGGCGATGCGAGCGCGCGCATCGCGCGCGACGCCGCGGCGGACGGCGCGTCGCGCGTCGCGCGGCGCGCGCGCGTGTGACGCACGCGCCGCGCACTGTTTGCCCATACGAGCCCCCGTCGACGTCGTCGCGCGCGCGCTCTTATCCGCACACGCGCGCGCGCCGACGACCGCGGCGACGACGGCGACGACCGCGAGCGACGCGCGCCACGATGTCGCGCGCGACGACGCGCGCGCTCGGCGCGGACGCGCTCCGCGCGCGCGGCGAACGCCGAAGCGCGGGCGCCCTCGCGCGAGGATTGCGGCGCCGCGACGCGCGCGACGCGACGCGCGCGACGCGAGGACGCGGACGCGGCGCGCCGACGCGCGCGATGTTCGCGGGATTCGAAAAGATGCTCAAGGGTGACCCGGCGGAGAAGACGAAGAAGCGGTACCAGGCGCGCGTGGACGCGGTGAACGCGCTCGGGGCGAAGACGAGGGCGCTGAGCGACGACGAGCTGCGGGCGAAGACGGAGGAATTCCGCGAGCGATTGCGACGAGGGGCGACGGAGGACGAATTGCTCGTCGAGGCGTTCGCGGTGGTTCGGGAGGCGGCGGATCGCGTGCTCGGGCTGCGGCCGTTCGACGTGCAACTCATCGGAGGGATGATTTTGCACGAAGGGCAAATCGCGGAGATGCGCACGGGGGAGGGGAAGACGCTGGTGTCGGCGCTGCCGGCGTATTTGAACGCGCTGAGCGGGAAGGGCGTGCACGTGGTGACGGTGAACGATTACTTGGCGAGGAGAGACGCGGAGTGGATCGGGCAGATTCATAAATTTCTCGGGATGACGTGCGGTTTGATCCAAGCGGGCATGGCGGAGGAGGAGCGACGGGTCGGGTACGGAAGCGACGTGACGTACGTCACGAATTCCGAGCTCGGGTTCGATTACTTGCGCGACAATTTGGCGCAAAACACCGGGGAGCTGGTGCAGCGCGATTTCAACTTTTGCATCATCGATGAGGTTGACTCCATTCTCATCGACGAGGCGCGAACGCCGCTCATCATCTCCGGCGTGGCGGATAAGCCGAGCGAACGCTACATTCAAGCCGCAAAGATTGCGGACGCTTTCGAGAAGGACTACCACTACAAAGTCGACGAAAAGCAAAAGAGCGTGCTTTTGAGCGAAGAAGGTTACGAAGCGGCGGAAGACTTGTTGCAAGTGACGGATTTGTACGATCCGCGCACGCAGTGGGCGTTGTACATCATCAACGCCATCAAGGCTAAGGAACTCCAAAAACGCGACGTCAACTACATCGTTCGTGGCCAAGAAATTATCATCGTCGATGAGTTCTCTGGTCGTACTATGCAAGGACGTCGTTGGTCCGATGGTTTACACCAAGCCGTCGAAGCCAAGGAAGGCGTGACGATTCAAAACGAAACCGTCACCATCGCCTCGGTGACGTACCAAGCTTTCTTCAAGTCCTACCCCAAGCTCGGCGGTATGACTGGTACCGCCGAAACGGAGATCACCGAGTTCAGTAACATTTACGAGCTCGAAGTCGCTGTCGTGCCGACAAACCGACCGGTCTCGCGCGAGGATTCCACCGACGTCGTCTTCCGCTCGGAAACCGGCAAGTGGAACGCCGTGCGCAAGGAAATCTCGCGCATGCACAAGAAGGGACGGCCCGTGCTCGTCGGTACCACTTCGGTCGAACGTTCGGAGCAAATTGCAGAGCTTCTTGACGAAGACGGCATTCCGTACGAGTTGCTCAACGCCAAGCCGGAGAACGTCGAGCGGGAGTCTGAAATCGTCGCGCAATCGGGCCGCAAAGGGGCGGTGACAATCGCAACTAACATGGCTGGTCGCGGTACGGATATTCTTTTGGGCGGTAACGCCGAATTCATGGCGCGCCTTCGCGTTCGTGAGTCGCTCATGCAGCGCGTCGTCATGCCCGAGGACGGTGAAATCGCTTTCGAAAAGAAAGGGAACCTCGCCAAGTCGGGCGGGAACAAGTGGGCCGTCAAGGAAGGCTTGTATCCGTGCGAGCTCTCCGCGGAAACCGCGAAGATGCTCGGCGAAGCCATCGACACTGCATGCTCGGTATGGGGCGATCGATCTCTCGAAGCTCTCGACGCTGAGGAACGCTTGTCCTTTGCGTGCGAAAAGGGGCCGTCCGACGACGAAGCCATTCTCGCGCTACGCAAGGTGTTCAATACAATTGAAGCCGAATACAAGGTGTTCACGAGCGCTGAAAAGAAGGAAGTCCTCGAGCTCGGTGGCTTGCACGTGATCGGTACCGAGAGACATGAATCGCGTCGCGTTGATAACCAGCTCCGAGGTCGCTCAGGTCGTCAAGGGGATCCGGGAAGCACTCGATATTTCTTGTCACTGGAGGATAACCTCTTCCGCATCTTCGGCGGCGATCGCATTCAAGCGTTGATGAGCGCTTTCCGCGTTGAGGACATGCCGATCGAGTCCGGCATGCTAACGAACTCCTTGGATGAAGCCCAAAAGAAGGTCGAACGTTACTTTTACGATATTCGTAAGCAGCTTTTCGACTACGACGCCGTCTTAAACTCGCAGCGCGAAAAGGTTTACTTCGAACGCCGCCGAGCGCTCACCGCGAGCAGAGAGCAACTCCAAGAACAAATGCTTGAATACGCCGAGCTCACCATCGATGACATCGTGAACGCTAATATCGATCCGTCGGAGCCTGTGTCTGAGTGGCCGCTTGAAGGACTCGTCGGCAAGTTGCGACAATACTGCTACTACTTTGGCGAAATCGATGAGAGCGACATTCGCCCTATCGCGGAGAAGGGTGGCGTCAACGCATTGCGCAATTTCCTCGTCAAGAAGGGTCAGGATGCATACATGACCAAATGCAGTGAAGTTGAGGCTACCGAGGCGGGACTGATGGTGGAAGCCGAGCGCTTCTTCATTTTGTCGCAAACCGACAATTTGTGGAAGCAACACTTGCAGGCTATCAAGTTTGTGCAACAAGCTGTCGGTTTGCGCGGTTACGCTCAAAAGGATCCTCTCATCGAATATAAGCTTGAAGGCTTCAATCTCTACACAGAGATGATGGCGCAAATCAGACGCAACGTCATCTACTCTGTATACATGTTCCAACCGCAGCGTTTAGAACAAAAGGAAGAGGCAGAACTCGTCGGTGCGGGAGGCGATAAGAAGCCGAACTCGCGCAAAAAGTGAGAGCCACCGAAAACCCGAATGAATGAATTGTAGTGCTACGAACGAAATGACTTAAATACAAACTGCTAATCTGCCTTGTCGATCACCGTCGAGTCGTCGCTGGCGAGCAAAATCTTGAGTTTGCGACTAATTTCTACGATGGCCTCGCGGCGCTTTTCTACAATCGGCGCGTTGGGATTTTCGGCCCTCTTCTTCTCTTCGTCATCGTCACACGCAATGGCGTGCGCGTGCTCATCACGGGCGCGAGCCATGGTCGTGATAACGTCGACGACGTTTGCGCTGAGTGATTTGAGTGATGTCGTCACGTGTCCATCATGTTTGAAAAGTTGTCGGCCACTCGCCTTTGCCGCGCGCTCGCTTGCTCGGGTCAGCAGTAACCCGTCTCTTAAGCCGAGCACGCTAGCTTCGTCGTCGAGCGTCGACGCAAATCTATCGAGACATTTCGCAAGATGCGACTCGGCATC
>Ga0222716_10000524_pt1 | contig 33149 bp, 52 predicted proteins | sample C33_13DmetaG_FD_165044 | JGI IMG/M metagenome (GOLD analysis project Ga0222716, IMG submission 165044) | Estuarine water microbial communities from San Francisco Bay, California, United States - C33_13D | ecosystem: Environmental > Aquatic > Marine > Unclassified | place: USA: California... | reverse complement strand
GGGTATCTCTTGGCGGATTGGCTCGTTTCTTTGGTTAGGAGTGCTATGTCAATGCTAGCAAACGTGGACTTGCCAAGGTTCTGCCAACAGCTTTTCTCGCAGTCTGATGTTGTGGTAGGGCATGATAATACATGAGGTATATCCCCCCTCTCCTGCGCGTGTTGCTTTGCGCGGTGCAACGTCCGTCAGTGCAGCAGTCAACAGACTGCTGTGATGTCGCAACGGCCACTCGCGCAAGCATAGGTCACGCGCACAGAACAGATGCTGAAGCATGTCATAAGATACTGCTATGCTGATAATGAATGACATCAAATGTTGGTATGCTGTGCGTTTTATGCGTTGACAAAGGGTTGACAGATCGGTGACTGTGGGGGGGAACACAGGGGGGGCAACAGTCAGGTTTGAGTATGACAGTAGCTAAGACACTAACCAGCAAACAAATGGCTCTCGTGGATACGCTCGTAGCCGAAGGATGTACGATCAAGGAAGCAGCACATAAGGCTGGATATGCTGATGGTGAATCCGGAAGAGTGACAGCCAGCAAGGCTTTGAAGCTGCCACACGTCCAGCAGTATATGATGCAGGCTGTCACTGAGTCGTTAGGTGTTAATGCTACCTTTGCTGCCAGCAAGCTTCTAAAGCTAGCGTCAGGTGCTAAGAGTGAGTATGTTCAGCTAGAAGCGAGTAAGGACATACTTGATCGGGCTGGCTTCAAGCCGGTAGATAAGTCCATGCACTTGCATGCTGGGGAAATCAAGGTGAGCATAGACCTGACGTAAGGGGTGGCCCCCAAAAGTTGTGCTATGCCAGTGTGACGTAGTACCCCACAGACATTAGGAGCGAAAAAGGTTCGATGTGTACAGGCGGAGATCCCGGCGGGGCAGCGGCGCAAGACTTTCGGCTAGAGGAGCAGAAGCGTGCGATGGGTGGTCCGCCCATAGGAAAGGCGCAGGAGTCTTTCAGGCGGAACATTGAGGCTGCACAGGAGTTAGAGTCTCGTGCTGCTGCTACCAAGCCGACGCTTCCGACACCTGCTGGCATTGGTTTGAGTGGCATAGCCAAGGCATCTTTGCGCAATCAGGCGAACATTTTACGCAAGCAGTCTGTGAGTGCGACTCCTGTGCGTGATGAGGGTGGTCGCACTGTTGGGGTAGTTTCTAAAAATATTTTTGGTGGAGAGGTATATTCGGGTCGTTCTGAGTTTAATCCTCTTGGTGATCGTCCTGAGCAGCAGCGCAGTGAGCCTGAGCCTGTCAAGGCTGCTTCTGAGCCTATTGAAGAGGTTGAGGTTGCGATGACTCCTGTTGGTCAGGGTAGTGGGCGTACTACCAAGTCTCGGCGTGGTGTTGGGCGTCGGACTGCATTTGGCACTCGTCAGAGTCTTGTGAATCTTAGGAACGTGTAATGGCAAGGACACCGGCATGGCAGCGCAAGGAAGGACAGAACCCTCGCGGTGGCCTCAACGCTGCCGGACGCGCATCATACAAGCGGGAAACCGGCGGCACACTCAAGGCTCCGGTCAAGGCCAAGGCGGACACACCGCAGAAGAAGCGGCGCAAGGGCAGCTTCTTGGTAAGGATGGGCAGCGCCAAGGGTCCGTTGTACAAGGATGGGGAGAAGACCAGATTGAAGCTCTCACTAGAGGCATGGGGGCATCGTGGTGACAAGGCCAGTGCTGTACGCAAGGGTCGTTCTTTGTTAGCCTCTTATCAGAAGTCTAAGGAAAGGGCTAAATCATGAAGAAGTCATTACTTGCAGGGAAGAGCGAAGATCGTGGCAAAGTTGCTGCTGCTTCTGAGTATCGTCGCACTCTTGCCAAGGCAGAGAAGACAGCCAATGAAACTATGACCTTCAAGAGCAAATCTGACTTCATGAAGAAGGTCGAGTCTCAGGCGCGTAAGCTGTATGGTATGCGTGTTTCGTTCATGGCTAGTGGAGATAAGTGATGCCTAATGTTGCCGGAAAGAAGTATGCCTATACTCCTGCGGGAAAGAAGAAAGCCAAGAAGGCTGCTAAGTCTTTGCTGACTTCTGCACAGAAGAAGCTTCCACAGGACTTGCAGCAAAAAATTATGAAATCTAAGATGCGTGGTGCTTAAGATGCAAAAGAAGCCTATTAGCCTTGCAAGATTTAAGCGCGATGTTACATCTGCGATTAAAGAAAAAGACTCAAGCGCAAAGCCAAAGTTAACAAAGGTTGGCCTTATTGACCTTCTTCCTGAGAATGTCGCAGAGAACATAAGAGACAACGAAAAATATGGTGATGCGTTAGGCGGGATGCTCGGTGGAGATTATGACACGAACTCTTATCAGAAGGCTGTAAAACGAGCTGCTATCAGATATTTCAAAAAGATGAGGGGTAAGTAATGCCTAAGTATCAGTTTAGAGATGGCACAGCTTATAATGGCCCAACGGTTACTATGCCAGACGGCAGGGTTATGTCTGGTGCAACACTCACCTCTGACTCACAGCGTCTAGTGGAGATTGAAGATGGCGGTCAACGAAGCGGGGAATTACACGAAGCCAGCGTTGAGAAAGCGCCTGTTCCAGCGAGTAAAAGCCGAGGGAAAGGGCGGAAAGCCGGGTCAGTGGTCAGCAAGAAAAGCGCAAAGGCTAGCACTTCTGTATAAGAAGGCTGGCGGAGGATATACAAACTAATGTCCGATCTTAGAAAGCTAACAGTCTCTCAGTTTAATGCTGCAGTGAATCGTGGTGTAAAGCAGCGTGAAGAAAAGATTCCATCTAATCTGCGTGCTATTGCTAGAAAGATTGTAGCTGGCATGTCGGCTCCTACTGGCTCTAAGTCGCAGTCTTCTCTGATTGCTCAAGTTGATGAAGACAAGCAGCGCAGGATTAAAGATCTGGCTGACTACCAGCGCCGCATGGACAAGATGCGCAGATCTCTTCTTAAGATTGGCAAGAGTGCATCACTGGATGCATATAGGGACGCTGGTTTGCCTTTGGTCAACAAAGACGCAATCAGTGAGTATGTTCCGCGATAACGATAATATACGAATATACCAACCCCTAAGGGTAGGAATAATGGAATAATGGCACTAGCAGCTTCACAGAGATCCTTGAGAGCATGGACGCGACAGAAATGGCGCACCAAGTCAGGGAAGCCCAGCACTCAGGGCAGGGAAGCTACTGGTGAACGTTATCTCCCTGCGTCTGCCATCTCTGCCCTGAGTGACGCAGAGTATCAGCGCACAACAAAGAAGAAACGTGCTGCCCTACGTCGAGGCAAGCAGTTCTCAAAGCAACCAGAGAGCATTGCCAAAAAGACAGCGAGGCACAGATGAGTTTTTTACACACGCTCAAACCAGAAGAGCGAGAGATCCTGCGAAGAGTGGTGAAGAAAGTACACCTTGTTCACCACCCCAAAGAATTTTGCACTAACCACGAGGCTGACAAAGTTATCTCTGTCATTGGCCCAGAGGTGGTTGAGCGAATGATTAAGTTTGGCAAGGATCACAAGGTTGACCAACTTTAGCTACAAGCCTGATGGCCAAGTCCTCAAGGCATTTATGAAAGATAATACGTTCTTTCGTGGCATCAGGGGGCCGGTAGGCTCTGGCAAGTCGGTGGCTTGTTGCGTTGAGGTGTTCCGCCGTGCGCTAGAGCAGAAGCCAAACAAGGACGGTATCCGGCGCAGCCGGTGGGCAATCATCCGAAATACCAACCCACAGCTTAGAACAACGACAATCAAGACTTGGCTTGACTGGTTCCCAGAGGATCAGTGGGGCAAGTTTATGTGGTCGGTGCCATACACGCACAACATCAAGCAGGCGGATCTGGAACTTGAGGTCATCTTCTTGGCTCTTGATAGGCCGGAGGATGTAAAGAAGCTGTTGTCATTGGAGCTTACCGGCATCTGGATCAACGAGGCTAGAGAGGTTCCGAAGTCTATCATTGACGCCTGTACCATGCGTGTGGGTCGTTTTCCTTCCATGCGTGATGGAGGTCCGTCGTGGTCAGGGGTAATCGCTGACACTAACGCACCAGAGGAAGATCACTGGTGGCCGATTATGTCTGGCGAGGTGCCTGTCCCTGACCACATTCCTCACGAGCAAGCGCGTATGCTGGTTAAGCCAGACAACTGGAACTTTTATGTGCAACCTGCTGGCATGAAAGAAGCGCTGGATAAGAACGGCAATGTCTTGGACTATGCGCAAAATACTAGTGCTGAAAACGCAAAGAACATGCTTGAGACTTATTATTCGAATCTGATTCGAGGCAAAACAAAGTCTTGGATTGATGTGTATGTGATGAACCGCCTTGGCACTATTCAAGAGGGTAAGCCTGTCTATCCGATGTTTAATGCTGAGACACACATTGCAACAGAGGAGATTCCGATTGCTGATGGCATACCGTTGTACATTGGCATCGACTTTGGCCTGACACCTGCTGCTGTGTTTGGGCAGAAGGTAAGGGGTAGATGGCTGATCCAAGCTGAGATTGTCGCCATTGATATGGGTATTGTTCGTTTTGCTGAGATGCTGCGCCAAGAGATTGCTACTCGGTTTGGCAACCTTGATGTGCATATCTTTGGTGATCCTGCGGGTGACTTCCGTGCGCAGACTGATGAAAGCACACCGTTCCAGATTCTTCGCGGTGCTGGCCTTCGCGCACAGCCTACACACAGTAACTCGGTAGATTTGCGCCTTGAGTCAGTGTCTAGCAACTTGAACAAGATGGTAGATGGCAAGCCAGCGTTCCTGATTGATCGACGCTGCCCTACGCTAATAAAGGGCTTTGAAGGTGGCTACAGCTACAAACGATTGCAGGTGTCTGGTGAGAGGTTTGATGACAAGCCAGAGAAAAACATGTATTCGCATATCCACGATGCTCTGCAATATCTGATGCTTGGCGCTGGCGAGGGGCGTAATCTTATCTCAGGGCAGAAGCCATTGAGAGCGTTCAACGCTAAGAAAGAGTTTGATGTCTTTGCTCGAAAGACCAAGCAGCCAAAGCGCAGTGGCTTGTGGGCAAGGATGTAAGGTGATACAGGTTAATAAAGGAGACTGACATGTGCATTGGAGGCAGCGGCCCATCCGGCCCAGCAGTTGATCCTGCGGCAGAAGCAGAAGCCGCTGAAAGAAAGCGTACTGCGCTTGAAGAGCGTAAGCAGCGCAAGCAAGAATCTCTTGCCGAAACTGTTGAGGCGACCACTCGTGGCGCTGGGCGTCGTTCTTTGATCACTGGAAGCGGCGGTGGTAGAGGCTACTTTGGGTAGGGATCATGATTGTAAACACTGACGTTGGGCAAACCGCATACAGCAACGACAAACTTGCTGGCATGTACATGAAGAAATACGAAAAGGCGAAGTCTCTGCGAGAGAACTTTGTTGATCTGTTTGAGGAGTGCTACGAGTATGCACTGCCTCAAAGAGAGTCGTTTTACTATGAAGCGGTAGGTCAGCGTCGTGATGACAAGATCTTTGATGAGACGGCTGTTGTTGGTGTGCAGGAGTTTGCATCACGTTTGCAGCAAGGTTTGGTGCCAAATTTTGCGCGATGGGCGGATTTTCGTGCGGGATCTGAGGTTCCAAATGAAGCGCGTGAAAGCGTTGATAACGAGCTTGATGAAGTAACTGAGTACGTCTTTGAGGTAATTCAGAACAGCAACTTTGGTCAGGAGGTGCATGAGTCCTTCCTTGATCTGGCTGTAGGCACTGGTGTGCTGTCTGTCTCTGAGGGTGACGCAATCAATCCGATTATGTTCTCGGCTGTGCCGTTGCCTCATGTGGTGTTGGACACTGGCCCTGATGATCGCATTGACCATGTATATCGTGAGCGTCAGGTACGCGCATCTGATGTGCCATTGATGTACAAGCAAGCTAGGATTGGCAGCAAGCTACAGCACAAGATTAAGAACGCGCCTGATGATAAGGTGAAGATCCTTGAGGTTGTTGCTAGAGATTACTCAGTAAAGAACGACGAAGCCTACTTGTTCTATGCTATTGACTGCACCAACAAGGAAGTAGTCAGAGAGGAGAAGTATCGTGGCGTGGGGTCAAATCCTTTTATATGCTTCCGCTGGTCGAAGTGCAGTGGCGAGGTCTATGGGCGTGGCCCACTCATCAATGCGCTTAGCGCCATTAAGACTACGAATCTCACTATTGAGCTTATACTTGAGAACGCGCAAATGGCTATCTCAGGTATCTACCAAATGGAAGACGACGGAGTAGTCAACCCTGACACTATTAGCTTGGTACCGGGTACGGTTATTCCGAAGGCAGCTGGATCTCGTGGCTTGGAGCCAATCCGTGCTGCTGGCTCGTTTGACGTAGCTAACCTTGTGTTGTCTGATATGAGGCTCAACATCAAGAGAGCCTTGTACAATGACATGCTGGGTAATCCTGATCGAACCCCTGCTAGTGCAACAGAGGTTGCCGAGCGAATGGCTGATCTCTCACGCCGTATTGGTTCTGCATTTGGTAGGCTACAGGCTGAGTTGGTACAGCCTGTGCTACAGCGTGTAGTTTATATCCTGAAGAAGCAGGGGCGTATTGAACTGCCGACTATCAATGGCAGGGAGGTAAAGGTTCGTTCTGTATCGCCACTTGCACAGGCACAGGCAAACCAAGACATTACATCTGTGGCGCGTTGGCTTGAATTGGTTCAAGCAACCTTTGGCCCACAGGTAGTACAGATTTTGATCGACTCAGAAGAAACAGCAGCATACTTGGGCAAGAAGTTCGGTGTGCCAGATTCATTGATCCGCGACCTTGAGGAACGCAGACAGCTTGTGGCTTTGGCACAACAGTATGCACAAACTCAACAGGGAGCGATGGGTGGCGCAGAGCAACTACCTCAGTCTTGATGGCTACAAACGCAGTCGTCCAGATGACGAGAAGATAAGCATCAACATAGCCGCCTTGTTCAAAGATGAACTAGGCAAAGATGTGTTGAAGTATCTACGTTCAATTACAATTGAAGCAGTTAATGGCGCAGCAGTTTCTGATGCGGAGCTACGTCATATGGAGGGGCAGCGATACATCGTGGGCCTAATAGAGTCGCGCATCCGGCATGGTCAAAAGGTGAAATCAAATGAATGAAGCAGAACCTACAGCAGAAGAGTCTGGAATTGTAACCGAGGGTGGCAATCCGATGCTTGAGCCAGAAGCGGCACCTGATCCTCTTGCTGCTCTGCCTGAGAAGTTCAAATCTATTGATGATCTTGTTGAGTCCTACTCAAACCTTGAGAGCAAGATTGGTGCAAAGGAAGAAACATTCCGCGACCAGTTTATGAAGGAGATGGAAGAGCAAGCATACGCTAACAGGCCGGAATCTGTTGGTGACTATGTGCTTCCTGATAGCATTGACGATGAAATGGCTACCGATAACCCGCTGCTACAGTGGTGGGCCAATCAAGCGTTTGAGAATGGTTACAGCCAAGACGAGTTTGCAGAAGGCATTGAGATGTATGTTAATGCAATCAACGCAGATGTGCCTGACTATGACGCAGAGGTAGGCAAGCTTGGCGACAATGCTAACGCTAGGACAGAGGCTGCTAGCTTGTTTGCAAATCAGTTTTTTCCAGAGGAAATGCTTGGTGCTGTAGAGCGTATGTGTGAGACAGCCGAAGGTATTATGGTTGTTGAGCATATTATGGAAGCTCTAAAAGAGGGTGGCCCATCTAACGGTGCTGTAGAGGTTTCACGTGAAACAGAGGCAGATCTTCGCCAGATGATGCTCGACCCGCGTTATCATGACCCAGCGCGGCGTGACCCGACTTTTGTTAAACAAGTCGATGACGGCTTCAAGCGTATGTTTACCAATGGCTAATGAAGTGTTGCGAGTTGGCAGGCTCTCGCTGATTAAAAGCCTGCCCGAACATGCTGAGCGTGTTGCTGACAACATGCGCAAGGCGGATGTCAGGGAGTGCTATATACACAACCTGACTCCGCTAGAGGCACTTACTGAGCCTATGGTTATAGAGGGTGCAGTTACTTACACACTGCGACTTGATGAGACGCCTATTGGGATGTGCGGGAGCGTACCTATAGACGATAATTACGGACGCATTTGGCTGCTTGGCACCAATGCGATTAGTTATAACTTCCGCCCATTTCTTAGGGGTTGTCGCCCAACTATAGAACTGCTGCAAGGTCATTACGCTAGCATAGAAAACTTTGTTCCCGCTGACCATCACGACACGATTATGTGGCTAAGTTGGTGTGGGTTTACGTTTGATGAGAGTATGTATGAAATGAATAGCCATACTTTCATGCGATTTGAGCGTTGCGCTGTAGATAAAAATGATGGTATTGGTGAATTAAGTCGGCCTGTAATGCACTGAGCGACCCGCAAGGACAATCGCGTTGAGGAAGCTAAGCAGACAACCGAAGCAACCGTAACCTTACAGAAGGAACTGAGATAATGGCTAACACGATTGATGTAGCATTTATCAAGCAGTTTGAGTCTGAGGTTCACATGGCTTATCAGCGCATGGGTTCCAAGCTTCGGAACACTGTCCGCATGTCTAACAATGTGACCGGGACGACAACTCGCTTTCAAAAGATTGGTGCTGGCTCTGCCTCCACCAAAACTCGCAATGGCAACGTAACCGCAATGGAGCTGGTGCATACGCAAGTAGAAGCCACCATGGCGGACTTCTATGCTGCTGAGTACATTGATAAGCTCGATGAGCTTAAGATCAACATCAATGAGCGTCAGGCTGTGGCACAATCTGCTGCTGCTGCTCTTGGTCGTAAGACTGATGAGATCCTGTACACAGCAATGGATTCCGGCGCTAATGCAACCCAAATTGCTGACGCGACTGGTGCGCTTGTAAAGGGTGATCTGCTTACTTTGTTTGAGACCTTTGGCTCGGCAAACATCCCAGAAGACGGTAACCGTTACATTGCCATGCACCCTGCTGGCTATGCAGATCTGTTCAATATCACTGAGTTTGCTTCTAGCGACTTTGTTGGTGATCAGAACCTGCCGTATGCTGGTGGTATGACGATGAAGGAGTTTCTTGGCTTCAAGATCTTCTCCACCTCAGCCATCACTGCCGGTAAGAACATGGCTTACCACACATCTGCGGTAGGTCTTGGTGTCAATGCAGATGTGACTACCGAGATCAACTATGTGCCGGAAAAGGTTGCTCACCTTGCCACGTCGATGATGTCGATGGGTGCTGTTGTCATTGACGACAATGGTGTGTACGAAGTTCTGGACAACAACTAAGTAGGGAGAGGGGGCTTCGGCCCCCTCAACTGAAATGGCAGTTAGCAGCACCGCAGCAAACTCATCTATCGACATCTGCTCAAGAGCGTTGATTCTTATTGGGGCAGATCCGATCACATCATTTGATGATGGAAGCACAGAGGCTCTTGTCTCTGTGAATATGTATGAGGATGTTGCTAGAGCATCTCTGGTAAATGCTAGGTGGCGCTTTGCCACAAACCAGTCTGTGTTGAACAGACTAACAGATGCACCTACCGGTCGTTATGACTATGCCTATCAACAGGCCACAGGCACATTGATGGTACACGCTGTTACCGTTAATGACTTCCCGCTTGAGTATCAGATTTACGGCGACAAGATTTATGCAAACACATCTCCGAGTGATGTGGTAATTGCTGACTATACATACAGGGCTAATGAAGAAGATTGGCCTTCTTACTTTACACTTGCCGTTGAGTATGCGCTGGCAACGTTGTTTGCAACGTCTATTGCCAGAGATGCTGGCTTGGCTTCTCTAATGAAGCAAGCTGCAACAGAAGCAATGGCAAAGGCTCGTAGCTTGGATGCGCAGCAGCAGACAACACGCAAGCTGGTAACGTCGAGGTTTATTACTGACAGGCGAAGTTAATGGCTAGAATCCGCGTACCGTTAAGTAACTTTCAGTATGGTGAGATCAGCCCATCGCTTGTTTCGAGAACTGACACCCCGCTCTATAACAACTCGGCAAAGAAGATTGAAAACTTCTTCTTGCGCAACGAGGGCGGGCTGCTCAAACGTTTTGGCACCCGTCGCATATATGAGTTTGACACCACCGTGGACTCCTCCGCCACGCAGCAACTCAGACTGGTGCCATTCATCTTCTCTGATGACGAGCGTTATATTGTCAGTCTTGAGAACGCACAGATTCGCGTGTTTCAGATTGACCCCACTACTGGGGATGTTTCGCTTATCCAGACTATCACGCAGGATGTTGATGCAAACGCCCTGCCTATGACTACGGCTATCTTGCCTGAACTTACTTACGCCCAAGCTGGTGACGTGATGTTTATTGCTCACCAGACATTTATGGTGCGCAAGCTGGTACGTACCAGTCTGACTACGTTTGAGGTTCAGCTAATGACCTTTGACGAAAGCGCAGATGGATACCGCATTGAGCAGCCCTATTATTCTTTTCAAGGCGTTGGTGTGACTCTTGATCCGTCTGCATCCACAGGCACAGGTGTAACGCTTACAACAAGCTCTGCATACTTTGACACTACCGGCGCACAAACTGGTGGTGATTATCTTGATTCAAAGCATGTTGGCACTGTTCTGCGGTATCATAACAACGAGATTGAGATCACATCTGTACAGTCTGCTACTCAGGCAACTGGCGACATAACAGATGAGTTGCTAGTGCATCTTGATAATGACGCTATTGAAACAACAGATACCAGCGCAGACATTGAGATTACATTCCCGCTGCACGGATTAAGTGTTGGCGACTCGATAACGATCTCTCATGCTGGCGCTGTTGGCGGTATTGCAGCCAATCAAATTAATGGCACACGCACGATCACAGAAGTTATTGATGATAATGTGTTCATTGTTGCTGCTGGTTCAACAGCAAATGAATCTACTCTTGGCGGTGGCTCACCCAAAATTGTAACACACGCTCCGACAACAGAATGGTCTGAGCAGTCCTACAGTGGGCTTAGAGGCTATCCCGGTGCTGTTACACTTCATGAAAACAGATTGTGGCTTGCTGGCACTCTAGCCCAGCCAGACGGGATCTGGGCAAGCAAGTCTGCAAATTACTTTAACTTTGATGTTGGCAATGCAGAGGACGATGACGCCATTGATCTGACCGCATCTATTGGTGAGATCAACACGATTAGGCACATTGTTTCTAATCGTGATTTGCAGATCTTCACCAGTACATCAGAGATGTATATTCCATCATTTACTGAGAAGCCAATTACGCCAACTAATGCACAGGTGCGTAGACAGACATCGTATGGGGCAAACTTTGTGCGTCCCGGATCGTTTGATGGTGCCACTATCTATGTGCAGAAGACTGGATCTGTGGTGCGTGAGTACATCTACTCTGACGCAGAAGCAGCGTATGTATCTACTGGTATCTCGGTGCTGTCACCGCATTTGATTAGCAGCCCGGTGCAGATGTCTATTTTGCGCGGTGCAATCAATCGTCCTGAGACCTATGCCTTTGTCCTAAATGATGATGGCACATTGGCTGTGTTTACATCAAACAGGGCAGAGAAACGCGCTGGCTGGACGCAGTGGACTACATCAGGCAAGTTTCACTCTGTATGCACAGTAGATGACCGTGTGTTCTGTATTGGCACCTATGATACTGGCGCTGGCACAGATAAGCATATTCTAATGGAGTTTGAGTCCACGTTGAATATGGACTTCTCTGACAGCTTTACTGGCACAGCCGGTGTCTTTGATGTCTCTAGCCACTTTGAGAATGGTGCTTCTGTTAAGGTTGTAGACGGCACCAACTATCTTGGCGAGTTTACCGTGGCTAGTGGCAATGTAGACGTATCCGCTGTCGAAGAGATAACATCTGCCGAGATTGGCTTTGACTTTAATGTTGAGGCTGAGACGCTGCCACTTGATGCGCAGGTGACAAATGGCCCGCTGACAGGTGAGCCACGCTCTGTAAACCGCGTTGTGGTAGACCTGCTTGATACATTGTCTTTGTCTGTGAACGGCAAAAGACTTGTCATTCGCACAGTAACGGACGATTTTAGTCAGGATCGGGTAGCGGTAACTGGCAAGCGTGAGTTTAGGTTGCTTGGCTACAGCAAAGATCCGACTGTTAAAATAACCCAGACCGCGCCTATGTCACTACAGGTGAATGGTATTGTTGCGGAGGTAACGTTCTAATGGCTCCAATTAACTTTGCTGCGATTCAAGCTATTGGCACAGCTGTATCTGTTGTTTCCTCTTTAAGCGCAGGACGCGCCGCAAGGCGTGAGGCCGCATTTAATCGGCAGCAGCTTGAGTTCAAAGCCAAGATGCAAAAGCTGGAAGCGCAGGAAAAAGCAAATTTGCGCTTGCGTGACCTTGATACTGCTCAAGCATCAAACCGTGCGTTTGCTGCATTTATTGGCAGAGATCCCGGTGACAGGTCTATGAAAGCATTTATGGATCGGCAAGAAGAGATTGCATATCAAGACGTTGCTGCACTTGAGTCTGGCGCATTGATTGAGGCATCTCAGACAAGGCGCATGGCTGCAATGGAAGGTGTGCGTGGGCGTAATGCCATTGTCCAGTCTTACTTTAATGCTGGAAGCGCAATCACTACTGGCTTGTATCGATATCATGTTTACAAAACGGATGAAACATAATGGCAGTAATTAAGCAACGGCGTCAGTTTCTTCCGCAAAGCATTGGTGTAGTACGCGCCAATACTGGCGCTGCTGAGGTCGCTCGTAGTGTTGGCGGTCTTGCCAATGCGATGATTGAAACGTCATTTGATGAGCTTAAAAAACAGGCTCGTGATCGCGGACAGGATCTTGCAGAGCTTGCAGATCTGCGTGCTATTGATCCAAAGACAGGCAAGATTCAGGCACTTACTGTGCCTACTAGCCTTGGTCGAGCTGCTGCTGACTCTTATGAAGAGCTTATTGAAAAGCGGTATGTAAGCCAGACAGAGCAAGACTTTAAGACAAAGGCTGCTGAGCTTGCCGTTGCATATGAGTTTGACCCTAATGGAGTTGCCAAGTTTAGCACTGAGTTTGGTGAGTACATTGAAGAAACGGCAAGTAACGCATCGCCAAAGTTTGCTAGCGCCTTTCGTAACTTTGGTGCCGCTCTGCTTTCGTCTAACAAACTTAGCTTGCAGCAAGATGCTAACCGACGTGAGCGGCGCAGCCTTGCGTCAGGGGCGGCTGTAACTCTTGATAATGAGGTAGAGGCATACAGAGACATGATCTCTTTGCCTACCTATGCACCGGGTTCTCCATCAGCAGAAGACGCTGAGATTCTGCGTGACATTGCTTTGATGGAGTTTGAAAAAGCTCAGAAGTTGTTTCCAGATTTGATTACACCTGCCGAGGTTGAGAAGGCTAGGGCTAACTTTGATCGTGTAGCCGATGTTGCTATTGGCAACCGGATTATTAATAAGATCGAACTATCTGGTGATATGGACTATGCAACCGTTAATAACGTGTTGCGTGTTATTACATCTAGCGGCGCAAATGTTCAAGATTTGCCTAAGGAAATTCAGACAGATGTGTTTGAAATTCTTATGTCGCCAACATTTGATGCAAATCGTGACACAATTGTACAAGACTTAAGGCAGTTTGCTGCTTTGAAGTCTAATGAGGCGACTATTGCTCGTTCGCAGCAAACTGACCAAGAAAGAAAAGACGCAGAAGACCAGAAAAACCTTAAGATTGAAACCAGATTTGAGCTTATGCCAAAGCGTAAGACGGCTGTTTCTAATATTAGCGACGCTCTTGGCAATAATGATTTTGCCACTGCTGGCAAGCTTTTCAATGAATACTCACAAAGTGCGATTGCGTCTATAAAGGACACAGAAGATGAAGGCGCACTAAACGCAGTAAATGGCAATATTGCCTATGTGCGTAACTTTATGCTGGATCAGATTAGAAACAAAGCCAACAGAACAGCAGCAGATGCTAACGAATTGGCCGTATTTTCAAACTATGTTATGAGCAATGGCAGGGGTGCTAATAAGCCAGAAGGTGACATGCTTGTGCTAGCAGATAACTTTATTGAGTTGTCTCGCGGTTTTAATGTGCAGGAAAAGCTAAATGGCATTGCATCAGATGCAAGTTCTCGTGCGTCTAATGAGGCAATAACGAGAGAGCAACAAGCTAATTTAGATCATATTGATGCCATGAGTAAAAGTATGGCAGATAATAAAAGTGCCAGAACAAAAAAGTTAGCAGATGATCTTATACGCCCACCGGGGACATCTACTGATTGGTATTTTCAAGACGGCTTTGAAACTCGCGCAGAGTGGGGAACAAAGTTAATGATGCAATTTAATGGAGCATTGCCAGGCTACCTTATCACTGGTGTTAAGGGTGCTATTGCTGGCAGCTTTGATAATGAGCCAGATAAACTTGTTCAATTTGCCCAGTATTATGCTCAGTTTAGTCAGAAACCCAGCGCCTCTGGCACACCTATAAATCTTTGGAGAGACCATTTAAGTGCAAGTGAAATTGGCTTGATTGAGGGTGCGCTTACTGTTGCTGGATTTGAGGGCATTGGTGATTTTCCAACGACCCTTGCTACATTGCGTGGCGCATGGCCGGATGATAATCCAGAGAATCAAAAGAAGTTTAATGACAAACTGCGCAGCCTGTTTGGTGATGGAAAGACCCTGAACGATATAACGGCAGAGTATTCCGTTACAGAAACGTTTGGTCTTACCAGCGATGTGCCAAACCCAAACATTGCTGGTGAGATTGAGCCGCTTGTTAAGTGGGCAATATTATCAAACAACGACTCTGATGGTGTTAAGGACTTGGTGATGCGTTATGTCGATCAACACTACCCAGAGACTAATGGTATTATTATTGATACTGTTTTTGGCACGATAAACAGGTCTAAGTTTGCACTTTCAAAGACCTTTCACGAAAAAACACCGCAAGCCATTGCGGCATTGAACAGTATTATTCAAAGAAAAGTACAACTAAGCGGCGCAGAAGATGACCCGCGTAATGACTATCACTTTGGTGTCAGCATCGATAATGATCGTTTGCGTGAAAGCATGTTGGTTGGTGGACGCCCATTGCCTCCGGGCTACAAGTCTCCTTATGAGCGGCGTATGGATGAGCAAGAAGCAATTTTAGCGGGAGAGATGGATCCATCAGAAGGCACCCCGCTTGGATCTGATGTCGGCATCAGAGTCTATTTGTCTCCACAGCCCTTGGCCCCTGTTGGCGGTGAAGAAAACGTTGATACAGTTTATCAGATGTACAAAGTGAATGATCGCACTGGCCAAATGACCCCTGCTTTTATTTACAAAAAAGATGCAAATGGAAACGTCTTTGCAGAAATGGTGACTATACGCATGTCAGAGATTTATGCTGAGTTGGGTGTGGCGCAGACAGGATATGTTTATCCATGAAGATTGTTTTAGATCCATTCGCTCACAATGATGTTCTGTACTCTGGTGTGCAGACTCAACTTGCTGCTGATGACCCAACGTTCTTTGATGTGGTCGAAGCATCCGTTGGTTACACCTACGATCCGGTCATTGAAGCTATTAGCAACAGGATTAAATACGATGGCCTAGAGGACATAAACTATCGTCCGCTAGATGACATTGATGGTTACGAGGCATACCGTGATGACCTTATGGATGCTAAGAACGCCGAGCATATGGTCGATCTTAAACGCGCTATTGATGAGAACCTTGCAAGGCGCGACGTACTGGCTAAAGCAACTTTTGGTCAGCACTTTTTTGCTGGCCTTGCTGATCCTATCAATCTTGTTGCACTTCCTTTTGGTGGGCCTACCGTGGGTATGGCTAGGTCTTTTCTAAAGACAGGCGGCTCTGTTGCTGGTCTGACTGCGCTGCAAGAAGCTGGTCGAGCAACCTTTGATCCTGTTGGCACGAAGACAGAAGTAGCCATCAACATTGGCTCTGCCTTTGTTATTGGTGGTTTGCTTGGCAGTGCAATATCCATCCCTGCATCTCGTCGTGCTGCTGCATTTGAAGCTACTGAGAAGTCTCTAGGTGAACATGCTGCTGTTCTTCGTGCGCAGCCTGATGTGAACAAGAATCTTCCAGCACCCACTACTGAGCGTCCCTTGTCTCAGGTAGAAAACTATGAACTTGATGCTGTTACTAGTACTGCTCCAAGAGTCATACAGCAGCTACAGGAATCTGCAGATGATGCTGCAAGGCTCGTAGATGAGCGTAGAGCGGAGTTTGATCGCGCCACTACCCCAGATGACATGACAAGGACCAAGGCCGCTCTGGACGAAGCTGAAGAGTCTGCAAGCAACATTCAAGCAGAACTCAATGCGCGTAAGAACGAATATGACATGTTCCAGCGTGAAGCAGATCTGCGCAAAGCCGACCAAGCTGCCATTGATGCTATGGATAACCCTATGGGTTTGCCAAAGAATCTGTGGACCGACAGCGTATTTTACAAGTTTGTCACCACGCCTATGAAACGAGTGCTGCAAGATACAGGGATTACCGATAACGCTAAGAAGATTATTCTTGGCATTGCTGGTGATAGCGGCATCTTGCTTAACATGCACCGTGGTGGATTGCGTCTTGGCCCATCTGTTTATCAGAAGGCAGCTATGCGTGATGGCGAATGGGTGCAGGTTTATGATGGTCTGCGCAACATTTATGGTGCTGAGTTTGGCAAGGGTAAGCAGACATTTCTTGATTACGATATGGGTGGCATCACACAGAAAGTGGCTGAGAAAGTAAAAGTCCAGCCTAAGAACATGTCGTTCCAGCAATACATCACAGAGCTTAACAAGAAACGTATGCGCGGCGAAGCGGCGGCAACAGACGCTGAGTCTCGCGGCATGAAGCTGCTTGATGACTTCTACGAGACTTGGGAAAAGCGCCTTAATCAGACTGGATTGATTGGCAACCAAGCATTTTACAAGAACAAGTCGATCTTGCTTGAAGGCGATATTGCCAAGAGACAAGCAATCGTTGACGACTTAAAAGCAAAGAAGAACCGTACTGCGGCTGACGATGATCGTCTTGCGCACAACCAGCGTATGCTTGGTCGTCTCAAGGATCAGAAGGAAGACATTGATCTACAGATCGAAGCGATGAAAGACTTTCCTGCTACTGGCAACTTTGCAGAGAAGTTTCACCCACGTTACTGGCTCAAAGGCGAGGTTGAGTCTCGCAGGGCTGATCTGCACAGGATTCTAACTGAATGGTACCAGAAGAATCCGTATGTGTATGTTCTTAATGAGAAGACCGGCAAGTATCAAAGGGTGCGCACAGACCCTGATACAGCAGGTCAACGAGCGGACGAAACAATCGACAAGATTCTTGGCCTAGATGACGTTACCGCAGAAGGTAACGCTTTCTATGGCTATGGACGCTCAAAGCATTTTCGGCATCGTGACGTTGATATCCCTAACGAGCTTGTGCTGGACTTCATTGAGACCAATCCTGTTGCTGTTATGAAGGCATACACAGCAAAAGTTGCGCCGCAGTATGAGATGCAAGCTAAGTTTGGCAAGGGCATTGATGATCTGCTTGATGAGGTAGAGGACGACTTGCTTGCTGCTGGTGTTGGGCGGCTGCGCATTAACAGAACGCTGCGTGACATTCGACACCTTAATGATCGTGTACAGGGTCAAGTTATTCGTAACCCTGATGCTCTAAATTACAAGGCTGCTATCGTTCTCAAAGATTTAGCTATGCTGAACTACCTTGGTTCTGCTGGCTTTGCCACTCTTCCTGACTTTGCCAAGATCATGATGGAGCATGAGATGGGTACAGTATGGAAGAGTCTGTTTGGCGTTATGTCTGACAATCGTGTGCGGATGACAGCAGAAGAAGGCCGTCTTGCTGGCGAGATAATCGATATTCTTAAAGGTGATGCTCACCTGCGGTTTAGCGAGAACATGATGAACAACCCTTTGAATGAAGGGTTGATGTCAAATGTGCGTTCAACGTTCTTTATGCTTAATGGCGTCGCACCTATGACTGCAACATTTAAGAAGCTGGATGCCATTGCGCGTGGGCATACGTTGATTGATTACTCAATCAAGCTGACTCGTGGTGAGGCTACTGAGCAAGAAATTGCTTATCTAGCTCGTTACAACATTGGCAAGCAAGAAGCTGCTGAGATTGCTAATGCTCCGTGGGATAAGACTGACGGTGGCTTGTACTTGCCTAACACACGCGAATGGACGACAGGACGCCAGACTCAAGCCAATTATGTAGATCTTGGCTACGATACTATTGTCTATCGGTATGGTAATGAGTTTAACGTAAAGCAGATTATCTCTGATCCAGAAGAATATGCTGCTGCGCGTAAGCGTTTTGGCTGGAAAGATGATGAAGCCGGTATTCCTCTTGGGCAGCATGAGTATGTGCATAATGAAAAAGGCATTGTGTATCTAAACTTTGACAAGATATCAGAGATGTTTGCTGCTCTGAAAGATCAGGCCAAACGCTCTGAGTTTGAAGCTTTGATAAAGACTAAGAAGGCAGAAATTAAAAATATGCCTGATGGTCCAGCCAAAGATAGACGTGCTGAGTTTATCATGCACGCTGAGTTTCGTCTTAAGAACGCAGACTCGTTTAAGACAGAAAAAGATCTGCAAGACTATGTGCTTTTGCACGAGATGTTCCACGGCAAGTTTGTTCGTCGTAAGGGCGAAAAGAGTATTGATTATGAGCGTCGGATTAATAACCACGCTCTGAAGCGCCTCAACAAAGAAAAGCCCATCAAGGAACGCAAGGCATCGCAAGGTACAGTTGAAAACTTCCGCACAGCAATGAACAGCGGTATTGGCAACACAGTCCTTATGGGTACGCCAGCAGACAAGCCGATTGCTGTTGATGGCGTGTTCTATGTGCCTATGCACATTGCGCGTCAGGTGGGCATGAAAGAAGACCCTAAGTTCAAGGGGTATGCTCGTATTGAAAACGGCTTGCTGTCTATGCCGTTCCAGTTCTTGTCTTATAGCCTTGCTGCTTCTAACAAGATTACAGCTTCTATTGCACAGGGTCAGGTAAAGAACCGTGGCATAGCAATAGCTGCTGCTATGGGTCTTGGGTATATGGGCATGGAGCTAAAGTATAAAGACTGGCAAATGGAGCGTATGACCTTGGATGAAAAGATTGCCAGATCTTTTGACGCTTCTGGTGTGATGGCTCTGTATTCAGATTTGTTCTACACATCTATGGGCATTAGCATGGCACTTGGTGGGCCTGATATTGGTGCTGGCCTTATTAAGCCTAAGTTCCAACAAGAGAAAAACGCTCTTGATGCGATTACTGGTGTAGCTGGCGCTGGCCCATCTTATGCTGTAGATGTGGGGCGTGGCGTTGCTAAGTTTATTGAAGGTGATTATGGAGAAGGTGCCGCTGATCTTCTAAGGCGTATGCCATTTGCACAGCTTCACTTCCTCAAGGACACAACCAACGAAACAGCCAGAGCCTTCGCGGGTGGACGTTATTAAACAGAAAGAGTAGGATTGCGTCATGACAATCAACCTTGCAGACAACACACCGCGCGTATCATACGCAGTAGCCGAAGGGGTCACACAGACCTCTTTTGCTGTATCGTTTGAGTTTTTTGATGACGCAGATCTGAATGTCTACGTTGATGAAACACTTAAAACGCTCACTACTGATTATACAGTTACTGGCGGTGACGGCTCTACTGGTACTGTTACAATCTCTGTTACCGGTGCTTCTGGCGGCAGCACTATTGTTATTACCCGCGACATTGACCTTAAGAGAACGACTGACTTTCCTGCTTCTGGCGCGTTTCAGGTTGGCTCTCTAAACACAGAACTCGACAAGCTTGTTGCTATTGCTGCTGATCTTGATGACAAGGCATCACGCGCACTACAGCTTACTGACTATGACACTGCTGTATCTTTGGTGCTGCCGGATGTTGATACTCGCAAAGGCACTGTGCTTGCGTTTGATTCAACCACAGGCGCAGTTACTGCTGGCCCGGCAAGCACAAACGTAAATACCTTGGCTGATGTGGCTGATGATATTGCCACGCTGGCAGACATTGAAGATGGCACTGATGCAACTGATGCCATTCAGACTGTTGCTGGGATCTCGGCAAATGTAACTACAGTAGCTGGTGTATCTGCTAATGTGACAACTGTAGCTGGTCAGACGACCAATATGCAGAACATCACAGATAACTTGACTGATGTTCAAAACGCGGCAACCAACGCGACCAACGCTGCTGCTAGTGCTACTGCTGCTGCTGCAAGCGAAAGCGCCGCTGCTACAAGTGAAACTAACGCAGCGACAAGCGCCACTAATAGCGCAACATCGGCCACCTCTAGTGCGACAAGCGCAACTGCCAGTGCAGCAAGCGCAACGGCTGCTGCTGCAAGTGAGTCAGCTGCCGCTACTTCTGAGTCAAATGCGTCAACAAGCGCCTCAAATGCCTCGACAAGCGAGACTAATTCCGCCGCAAGCGCATCTTCTGCCTCGACATCGGCAACTAACGCGGCAACGTCAGAGACAAATGCGGCAACATCCGCATCCAACGCCAGCACGAGCGAGACAAATGCAGCAACATCTGCATCGGCAGCGGCTGCATCACAGACTGCTGCGGCGGCTAGCGCTGCATCTGCTGCTTCTGCGTATGACAGCTTTGATGACCGCTATCTTGGCGTAAAGGCAAGCGACCCGACTGTGGACAACGACGGCGACCCGCTGTCAGCCGGTCTGCTTTATTTCAGTTCGTCTGAAAACATTATGAAGGTGTATGATGGCGCGTCTTGGATTGCTGCCACATCTGCTGGGAATGTTAGCCTCATCCTGTACGAATACACCGCCACCTCCGGGCAGACCACGTTCTCTGGGGCTGACGACAACGCTGCCACTCTGTCTTATACAGTAAACAATATTCAGGTGGTGATGAACGGTATTGTTCTTGACCCATCAGACTTTACAGCTACCACCGGCACCAGTGTTGTGCTGGCCTCTGGTGCTGCCGCCAATGACCTTGTGAACATCTATGCCTTCAAGAGCTTCACCGTGGCTGACACGGTGTCTGCGTCGGCTGGTGGCACGTTCAGCGGGAATGTGACTGTCAATGCGTTGCTCAACGTGGATAACCTTCGCCTCGACGGAAACACCATCAGCAGCACCGACACGAATGGCGACATCACTCTCGACCCGGATGGGACAGGGGATGTGGTTGTTTCTGGTGCTACCCTGACTGCAAACACAACGGACAATTTCCCGATTACTTGGCAAGGGGCTTCCGGCGGTGCCACTGGCGCACTGTACGGCGACGGTTCTTCTGTCGGCATGTTCAATGGTGCAGCGTTTACCACTGGCGTTTGGGCTAATACCTCAAACGAGGTTTATATTAGGAACAACGGAAGCAACACTGTAAAAATCAACAGCAATGGAACCGTCGGCATAAGTTATGCGGATGCGGCCCAAACAAGCCAACTTTCTGTGCATCAGGCTGCTACAAACGCCCCTGTTATTGACTGTCGTTCCACTAGTTCGTCTTACACAAACATTTGTCTTCTAGTGGGGTCAAATACCAATACAACAGACAACACATATGAGATGATTCGTGCTGACATTCACGGAGTAGCGCAGAAGTTTTCAGTTCGTGATAGCGGCAACGTAAAGAACACTAACAATAGTTACGGCGCACTGTCTGATAGCCGCATGAAAGAGAACATTGTTGACGCTAATAGTCAGTGGGACGATATAAAGGCGTTACAGGTTCGTAGATACAATCGCATTGGAGAAAGCGCCACAGAACTTGGTGTGATTGCTCAAGAACTTGAAGCGTCTGGCATGAGTGGGCTGGTCGAAGAGGGTGCTTACTTTGATGTGGCAAACAACCCTAATGAGGAAACCCGCAAGAGTGTTAAGTATTCCATTCTCTACATGAAAGCGGTCAAAGCCCTGCAAGAAGCTATGGACCGGATTGAAACACTTGAGACGCAACGTGCCGACCTTGAGGCCCGACTGACCGCACTGGAGAACGCATCATGAGCAGAGCAAGAGATTTCGCTGACCTCGCCGGTTCGGCTGATGCTGGTGGCATTACCGGCAGAAATATGGTGGTGAATGGTGCGATGCAGGTGGCGCAGCGGTCAACCTCAGTTACTGGCATCACGACAACAGGTTATAGGACTGTAGACAGGTACCAAGTAAATATTAATGCAGCTGGCACTTGGAGCATTTCACAAAGCACGACTGCACCAACAGGGTTTGCGAACAGCCTGAAAATGGATTGCACTACAGCAGATGCGTCTCTTGCCGCAGGTGATTACGTCCTAATCAAAATGCACATTGAGGGCCAAGACCTTCAACAGTTGAAAAAAGGCACTGCTGATGCAGAAGCTGTTACTGCGTCGTTTTGGGTGCGGTCTGCCAAAACAGGAACCTACACTTTTGAAATTGTAGACGGGGACAACAGCAGGACCATAAGCGCAAGCTATACGATTTCGGCAGCTAACACTTGGGAATACAAAACCATCACGTTTCCGGGCGACACAACTGGCACCCTCGACAACGATGCAAACAGCAGCTTCCAAATTAATTGGTGGCTTGCGGCGGGGACCGATTTTACCAGCGGAACCCTTGCAACAGCGTGGGCGTCACAAACAAATACCAACCGTGCTGTTGGGAACGTGAACCTTGCAGACAGCACCAGCAACGATTGGTACATGACAGGGTTCCAGCTTGAGGTCGGCGAAGTGGCCACGCCGTTTGAGCATCGGTCGTATGGCGATGAGTTGCGTAGGTGTCAGAGGTATTATCAGCAAATCGGTTCAGGATACGGTAAAGCGTCTAGTACTTCTGCTTTTGACTGTTCTGTTACATTCAATCCACCTATGAGAACCAGCCCCACTGTCAGCGATAACGGCACGACTGTTCAAATAACCAACATAGTATCAGCAGATTTTAATCAGTCTTCTGCAAGTTGTGCAGACACAGACTCTGGTGTAACAGACGGCACTTATGGAGGAGGCAGAGTTAGATTTTCTAATTTTAGTGGCCTTACCGGTGGCGAAACATATGCTATCGACCACAATAGTTCTCACGGTGGTGCAGCAACATTTGATGCGGAGTTGTAAACATGAACATTACTAGCGCACAATACTACAACCCAAATAGCTGGAAAACAGGAAACACTCACATCAGATTCGTCATTGATGGCAAGACATATACTGTAAAGAACAACGCCCCCGGCAACCGCCACTACGACGAAATCATGCGACAGGTCGAGGCCGGTACGCTGACCATTGCGGATGCTGAGTGATGACTAAGCCAACAGTGCAATCAATCAAAGCTGAACTCGACACCCATGAGGCAGTCTGCGCTGAACGCTGGAAGGAAACCATCCTGCGGATCAAGCGCATTGAGCATGTTCTGATTGGCACTGCTGGCACCATCATTATTCTGCTGTTGGGCATCATCGTGAGCCAGTGATCCACGCTTTTTTGCTTTTTGTTTACATTGGTACGGGAGAAAGCAAGGTACTCAAAAGCAACGACCTTTACTTTAGATCAGTCGATGATTGCGTTTACTTTGCTCAGAGACTGCACAAGCAAGGTCAGAATATAACAGCCTACTGTCTGCCGGTGCAGGTAGATGCAGAACGTGTAAAGGTGTACTGATGCTTGCAGAATTAGCCGCAGCTAACGCAGCCTTTGCCGTTATCAAACAAGCCGTCTCAAACGGCAAAGAGATTGCCGCTGCTGGCAGTGCCATTGCTGAGTTTGTAGGTGCCAAGGAGAAGCTGCAAGCCAAAGCCCAGAAGAAGGGTGGTGGCTCTGATTTAGAAGAGTTCATGGCTCTTGAGAAGATCAGGCAGCAAGAAGAAGAACTCAAGACTATTATGATATATGCCGGTAGACCGGGCCTGTGGGCCGACTGGCAGCGTTTCCAAGCAAAGGCCAGGGTGGCTAGGCGGGAGGCTGAGCTGGCCGCTGCTGCGCGTCGTAAGCGCATTGTCGAGGCTTTTATTATTGGGGCGTTTGTTGTTTGCTGCTTGGCTGTAGTTGGCTCTTTGTTATTCTTAATACTGCACCATCAGGGGAGGCTGTGATGGAATTTACTATGGAGCGTTTCTTGGCGTGGAAAATTCTGCCAAGGCTCATGATGTTTATTATGACGTTCATGTATATCAGGGTCATTGAATGGGGAATGAGCCTTGAAGATTTGTCTACTCAGCAAAGCGCAATGGTGAGCGTGGTTAGTGGCGCAATGACTGGTGCTTTTGCAGTCTGGCTTGGGAGTGAAAAGAAATGATTCAAGCTTTGATACCTATTGTTGGTGAGCTGGCGGGTGGCTGGCTTAAAGGAAAGGCAGACGAGAAAGCTGCAATATCTAAGGTTAAAGTTGCCAAGGCGGAGGCCGAAGCCGAGGTCATGCGCGTTGCAGCTACGCATGAAGCCGGTTGGGAAAAGGTTATGGCCGAAGCCAGCAGAAGCAGCTGGAAGGATGAGGCATGGACTATTCTCTTCATAGTTATAATTGCGATGTGTTTCATACCGCCGTTGCAGCCATATGTGGAGCGTGGCTTCATTGCGCTAGAGTCAACGCCGCAGTGGTTCCAGTGGGCGATGTACGCATCCATAGCGGCCAGCTTTGGACTCCGTGGCTTGAAAGGGATGAAGAAGTGAACGTCGAAAAACTAATCAATGACTTGGAAGTGGATGAAGGTTGTAAGTTTGAGATCTATAACGATCATCTAGGCTACCCAACATTTGGCATCGGCCACCTGATTACCGAAGATGATCCAGAACACGGCCAGCCTCTCGGCACCCCGATTTCTGTGGATCGGGTGCGAGAGGCTTTCGAAAAAGATGTAGATCGTGTGCGTATGGATTGCTTGAAGCTTTACCCAGACTTTACCAGCTTGCCTGACGATGCTCAGCTTATCATTGCCAATATGATGTTCAACATGGGCTTGCCGCGCTTGTCTCAGTTTAAGAAGATGAAGGCGGCTGTTGATGCTGGCGACTGGGACGAGGCTGCTAACCAGATGGAAGACAGTCGTTGGTATCGTCAGGTCCAGAATCGAGCGGAGAGACTGATTGAGCGTATGCGGCTTCTCGCCGTTCCTGTTTAAGAATCTCTATGGCCGCTTGCTGAAATCTAATTGCCATGTGCATCATTTGCTCTGGCGTCATGGTCATGTGATGTAGCTTACCGTCTATGCTTACAATCACGCCGTCATTTCTTGGTGCGATAATCATTGCTTGCTCCATAAGAAAGGCGGACAAGCCGTAGCCTGTCCGCCAGTTTGCTAGGAGGTTGATCGGAGAACCAAAACCGACCGCCTAGAAAGGTATATCATCTTCCACCTCTTGTGAAGCAGCTTCTTGCTGTGGCTCTGGTTCTTGCTGCTGTTTCTGCTTTTCGCTGACTTTGAGCGACATGAACTTGCGTCCATCTTTCTCGCCGCGCCAGCCAGCAATGCGCCAGTCTTGATGCAAGCCGTCGAGTGGGCCTGAGTAATCCGGTGCTTTGTCGTTGCCGTTCTTGTCGTTACTAAACAGAACACCGATCTTCTGGAAGATCTCAAGGCGCTTCTCGCCTGTGTTTGTTTGCGCTGTGACAATGACAACTTGCATGTCTTCGCCCATAACATTCAGCTTGCCGTTGAGCAGCAGGTTTTGTTCAGGCCAAGGCTTGCCAGCGATGCCGGAGTTAGTGTTGTCGTAATCAGCCATTCTTGATTGCTCCTTTGGCTAGTTTGTATTCGGTTGGTGCGCGTCCGCGTGTGAGTATTTTCACCCCGTCTTTGCGCATCATCTTGAGATATGTGTGAACAGATAACTCAGTCGATCCGATTTTTTCTGCGATCTTGTCGACTGTTTGATATCTGCCTGACATAGCCTTCACAATTTTGTCTGGGTATCTTTTGAGATCAGGTTGCTTTTGTGGCTTATGCACAACAACAGACTTTTTTGCTGTCAGCATGTCTTCAAGCATCTTGTCGATACGTGCGAGTCGATACTCGATCTTGTCGAGTCGTTTGTTGATTCCTAGCATTACCAAGTCTCCTCTATTTGCTTGCTTTCTTTCTTTGCAACCTTGGTTACTTTGACCGATGACACGCTGGCTGCGTTGCCATCGTCGTCCTCTGACGGCAGACCGAAGGCTGATTGCAACCCATAACGCTTGGCGTATGTGATGCCGCTGCCCATCTTTTGTGGGTCAGTGTTGTCCTTGGTCAGCACAGGTGTGCGGCCAGTCACTGACTCGCCGGACTCGTGCATCAGGATTGTGGTTACAAAGATGTGATGCTCGTCGAAGTCAACAAGCTGGGTGAATGTCAGCCCAACCTTGCCAGCTTCTGCTCGGACAGTCTCAATGACTTCCTCTAGGCTGGCATACTTGGACTTGAAGAAGGGGTTGGCTGCACCCTTCTTGGCTGCTGCCCCACTGTCATGGAACTTGATCAGCGCAGTTGCGAGGTTCTTAGTCGTCATAGTGGTTCTCCTTTACTGCGATACGAAGTGATCCGCGCTTGTCGCGCTTGATGGTGAGCAGGTCGCAGTAAACCTCCCGCTCGTCATCGCCTACCATTGCCTTGAGATCGGCCTTGGCAGATTCGAATAGCTGTGCGTTGTCTTGATGATCGATGTAGTCATGGCACCGGCTGATGAACTCGTTGTCAGCAGACGCATCGCGCTTGACCATATCGTTGACAGGGATCTTGTCTTGATTGGGCGAGGCAACGTGGTTTCCGTACACCTCGTCAGCCTCTGCTGGCGGTGTGTCATCTACAACAAGCTGCCAGAATGTCTTGAGATGCACGCGCATACGCTCAACGTAATCGTCAGCGCGAGATACACGCACTGATTCCCAGCGCCTGTTGCCGAACAAGACTGACAGATAACATTCTGTGTAGCCACCAATCCACATATAGAACTGGATCTGTGGCATGTACTGCTTGAGTACATTGTCGATGGTGTTGTTGTCATAGGTGTGCTTGCACTCGATTGGTGTTACACCCTCGACAAGACCGTCAAGCATACCCTTACAAGGCACACCGTCTACATCCAGCTTGATCTCATGCTGGCTGAAAGAAACTTCTTTGCCTGTCTGTTGGCCAAACCAGTTGATGTTGAACTGTTCGGTGAATGTGCCAAGCTGCACTGGCAATACATCTGATAGATCGTCAGGCTTCTTGCGTCTTGTCTTCTCTTCCCAGAGTGATATCCAGTCACCTTCCATGATGCGGCGCATGTCGCTGCCGCCGATAAATCCTATGCGGTTCATTTGGTTCTCCTTTGCATAGTTAGTTTACTGCGAACTTGCAGTTAGTGCAACCTTCTTGGCTGTTAATGCCTCCATTAGCTTGCGACGTTTCTCGACACGCCATTCGATGTGTTTGTGGAACTCGGCGTATGCCGGCCAGAAGGTGCAAGACTCCCCGACCTTCTGGACGGCATACAGCACGATGTCCGCAGGATACTTTACTAACTGAGCGGTGAGCGACTTGATCCTGATTGCCTGATCTTTGGCAGTCTCTCCTGCTGGCTTCACCACAAGCGTTGCCAGCATAGTTAGCTGCTCACCTATCTGTTTGTCAGGAAGGGGCGTCAGTGAGGCTTGTACGGCGTTTAACGCACGGTCTAGCGATGCTTCGTCAGTCACCTGCACATCGTAGCGCAGCAATGTAATCTGAACATCAGCATCACGAGGGAAGCGAGTGCGTTCTACTTTAGAAATCGTCAAGCCCGGTAATGAGGCCAGCGAAGTGGCTAGATTCTTGTCCACCTCTGCTGGATCTCCGACCTCCACCAGCCGAGCCACCGCTCGTTGCTGCTGTTCCCCACTCAACGGCATTAGTACACCATTTTTTGTAGGCAAGGTCTGGTCGCTTGAACGTGTTGCCTTTTGATCTGTGGTGATCACGGAACCTAACGGCTTCAATGTCATGGTCTATCTCCACTCCTAGCAAGTGATTCAATATTCCTTTTTGTTTTCCTGTTGGCTTCCAGTCTTCTGGCAGCTCTGCTTTGGTTGCGCGTTTCTTTTTGGTTAGTAACGGAGCAATGTCACGCTCGAACACATCACCATCAAAGATAACAAGCGTTTTGGGCTTGCCGACTTTGCGTTTATAAAACGCAACGTCACGCACAACAGTGAATGGGTTGGGGAAATTTGACTTGTCTCGGTATTTTACTTCCACCACCAACTCAAGTCGTCCGAGTTTCCAGATGATGTCGCCGGAGTATTCTCCGCCGAGTGCGCCTGATAGGGGCTGGCGTTTGGCTTGGAACCCAAGCTCTTGGAGCCAGTTGACGAACCACCTTTCGTGGTAGTTTCCCTTGTCGCGATTCTTGTTTGCCATTGGTTCTCCTGATAGCAGTCAAGGCAGATTGTGTACCATGACGGCGGGTTGATGGATGCCACTGGGCAGACAAAGTAGCTAGTGTAAGCCTGACAGGCTTCACACTGCTGCGGTCTGCCTTCATTCAGCTTCTTTTTTGTGCGTCTGTTTTTTGCTGGCATCGGTGATGTAATCGAATACTAGTTTTGCTGTTTCGTATCGTAGCTCCTTGCCTTGATTGGCTCGATAATAGGTTGAGTCCTGAACACCAGCCTTGAGGAACGCATCCTTGAGGGGTATTCGGTGGCGCTTTGCCCTGTTCTTGAGCGTTGTCATGTAGCTTTTCATGCACGGATAGTCCTGCATACTCGCAGTCATGTCAATCTTTCTTGGGTACTGGCTTGAGTGTGTAGCCAAGATAGTTGAGGGCGGCTTCGATATCGTTGATTCGTGGCGTATGTGTAGTGCGCCACTTCCTCAACGTATCCCTGTGAAGCCCGACCCTCTCTGACAGATCCATCTGGCAGCATCGTTGCTTGTGCATTTCCTTAAACAGAAACTGTACAATCGGGTTGCCATTAACAATGGCTGGCCGATATCTAAACTTCCGCATCTTCTGTGTAGAACTCCTTTGCCCACATGATTAGCTGCTGCCGACCAGACTCAGCCTTGCGTTTGCGATGGTCGGTAAAGATCAAGCCTTTCTCTTTGAGTTGCTTGTATCTGGCGGTGATTGTGCTGTAGCGATAGCCAGGAAGGATGCGTAACACATCGTCAGAAATGCAGCCGTTTGCCGCGAAGCTGGTGATTGCAGCCAGCACAACACGCTCCATCTTGTTTACATCAAGCTGTTCTGCTGCATCGTGGCTGGTGCTTGGATCGTCACGGCGAACCAGCTTGTAAGCTGGCGTCTCAAAAAGATCATTCATCATTTCGGTTCTCCATATGTTAGTTTGTAAATCAAACTGTCTGGGTCGTAAGACCACCATTTTCGTGGCGTATTAATATGGTTTAGTCTGTATTCATCCTCCGTTAGTTTGTCTTGTTCGAATCGGCCGTATCTTTCTATTCGACAATTCCAGAAGTAATAGTAGCCATAGAACTTTTTGCCACATGTGACTGGAATTACAGGTGCATATAAAACATCCCATTTGCCTTGGTCATATTTGAAGCCTTTGTATTCATCTTTTGGTATTACCAAGGGCTGTAAAAAATGGCGATGCCAGTGATGTATACACATATAGCCAAGCTCAGATATTGAATCTGCACTGAAAGATTCTGTGTAATCTATTCTCGTGCCATCATTTGTGTACCAAACATCTACTGTAGCTTTGTATTTTGAGCCTTGTTTTGTTGGCCAGTTTGGGTTTGGTTCAGTCATCAATACCTCCTAGCTTTTGATTGATGAACATGACACAGGCATCGTGCTTTAGTTCTAACCTGCGCCATTCTTTGTCAGTGTAATGATCTCTGTCTTTACACTGGATCTCGAAGTGAGTTGCGATTGAGTCCATAAGGTAGTGGTACATGTCATAGTTAATTAGGTTTTCCATTGTACCCTCCACGCTACAGGCCACACTGAGTTCTTGCCCAGCGGTGGGTTGTTAGCCACAGCTTTCCTTACATAGATATCGTCACCCTTAGCGGCGTTGCCTTGATATGGCTCCTCTTGAAAGTTGATATCTATTGGACCGCTGAACATAGTGTCGAAGTCAGGGTCTACGACAAGACCGTACCAGTAACTGCGTTCCATTCGTCTAGCTCCATAGCAGTGTTGGCAGCATCCACTTCGTCGGTGGCCAGCACTTGTTGGTATACTATGTACGATGTCAGAAGTTTGAGATCGTCACTACCGCAGCCGGGGCAAAAGCCCCCGCTGTCTTCGCTGTAGTGTTTGAGTTGACTGTAATCTTCTGTCTGTAACTCACAAGATCTACATTCATACATCTCAATCGGGGTACGGAATGTAATCATCGACTGGCTCCATTGGGTTTGCTTCTTCCCATGCTTTAGTTGCACGTTGAATGAATTTTTCCTTGTTGAAGCGTGGATTGGTTGCGGCCAGTTCGTCAGCCATCTTGCTGATCTGTGTAGGCCATGCGAGTAGCGGAGCCACGTTGTCCGCTAGATATTCAAAGTGGCGTTGCTGCATGAGCGACATCACTTCACCTCCTTGATTGATGGTTCGATTGGTTCGGCAGCGAATCTGTCAAGCGACTCGTTGTATTTGTTACTGATGCTGTTGAGCGTGAACAAAGCGTTCTCAACCTCGTAACGAAAGGCGTCCTTTCCTGTGTCGTTGATGTTGTCTTTGGCTCTGTCGAGGAGGCCGATGGCCCCCTCGATCAATACGATGAATGGTGTGGACATGTTGTCTCCTAGACTCTGTGCCAGTTGGCTGGCTTGAGTGCTTTGATAAGCAGGTTCTCACGGTTGCGACTAGCAACGTGCGGTGTGTTGGTGTCGCCAGTATGCGTGGCCCAGTGGGTGCAAGCGTTGTACAAAGCCCACTTGTTGCTGCCGAGTTGTGTCTTTTCTTTGTGCCACTGGCGGCAAAGCTGCTCGTAACGACGCTCGTTGATCTTGATGCTAGCGTCTTGTGTTGGATAACGACACAGCTTCATCTTGAAGAACATGAAGGCTGTCTCGTCATCGACGCTGGTTGTCATCCAGCTTTTGTACACATCCTTGTCCTGCATGAATGTCTCAAGGCCAGCTACAATCTTGGCTGTGCTGCCTTTAACATTCACGTTGGTGGTGTGCTTGGCCCATGTGTTGCTGACTGTCATGGCATTGGTGCAGCCGTTTTTGCACCAGAGTCTGTGACCACGGCTGGTCTGTTGGAACGCCCAGCTACCGTCGTAGCTGTTGTAAAACAGAATCTCGTGTTTGATGACATCGCCAACGTCAGGTTCGATGACCAGATCGTTGAACAAGAAGCGGCCACGCATCTTGGCTCCACCATCTAGTGAGTCGATGGTCAAATCATAGTCACGGCTGATGCCTGACTCATGCACTGCATCGACCATTGCATTGACGACAGTCATGTTGGTGATTGGCTTGTATTTTTTTCCATGCACACCCAGCACTTGATTGGTGTCTGTGCGCACGATTGCACGCGCCATATTTTCTGGCACCTCAAGATTGTCGGTGTAGATTGACGATGCGTGTAAGCTGCACATCTCAACTGGGAAATGCCACAGGTCTTCTTTGATAATAGTTCCGTCCATCTTGGTTCTCCTTATTGTTGGACAATTTTAACGTCAGATCTTTGGTCTTCTGTCGAGACATAAAGCTTGCTTACAGATCCAGATGCACCAACAGCTCTCATTGCTACCGTCTGTTTGGGTGCTTTCTCGTAGTGGAACTTGTAAGAAAACTCTTCGCCTTCTTCGTCATAGCCACGCACTTCCATTACGCAGCCGTCTGTTGTGTGAAACATTACACACAAACCTGAATCTAAATGCTTGTCAGGGGCAAAGGACAAGCTGAGTTTTTTCTCTGGCTTTTCTGGCAAGTCTTTAACCTTGCAGACTTTGATGTCCTTCGTTGTTTTGATTGCATTGAGATGCTTGTGACGTATCTCAGCAGCTAATCTAAAGACGTCCATTTTGGTTCTCCTTGTTGGCTACTCAGCCATTGTGCGGACAATGCCGCCGATGATGGCGACACATAGGCCGCCGATAAGGCATGTGATCTGGAAGAAAAAGGCACTGTTATCCATTGGCTCTGCCATGGATGTGCCAAACAACAGACCGAACATGCCAATGCCGATCAGGGTGTTACCTAGAATTGTCATCTGAAAATTTCTCCTCATAGATATCGAGTCCGTATGCCATGCGTCGTTTCTCTCCGCTGGCAATGGTTTGCTCGGTGTGTTCAATGGTTGTGCAAAGATAACGGTAGTAGTGAGTGTTTGTTTCTCCATCACGTTGCATCTTCGCAACCTTGTCATATATGCGACTGACCTTCCGATCTAAACGATTTAGATGATTAACGCTTGGGCAATAAACTGGAACGAGATCCGAAGCTTTTTTTGTCAGAGTTCTCATTTTTTTCTCCCTACTGCATACTTGCAGTATAGCAGTGATTGTTGTAGTTGCAACGCAGTTATATGGCCGGGCAACCGGCGCTGGCCACGCAGTACCGAGCATGAAAAAAGCCCCGCAGCCGAAGCTGCGAGGCTGTGTCAGCGTGTTAGGCTGACTTGGTGAAGAAGGAACCTGCATCCGCAGTGGCTGCTGCGTTCTGCTTGGCAGCGTTGACTTGATCAGGGAACATCTGCTCCTGTGCTTGCTTGAAGTATGCGAGCATCTCTTCAGCGACGTTCTGCTGGTCATTGTGCCAGTTCCAGTCACGCTCCCATTGCAGAAGCTGACCGACATCGAAGGCTGGTGCGCCTTCGATGTCTCCGGCACGGTTGGCGTTCATCTCTACGCCTTTGTCGAAGATGTCAGACTTGATCTGTTCCTTGCGGTCAATCGACCATACAAGATGATCAATGAACTTTTGTACATGATACTGTACTGACTTGTTTGTTGTGTTGTTGTGTTCAACAGCAGCAAGAGAAAAGATGGTGGTCAGGTTCTTGGCAAGTCCATTTACGTTTGATTGCTTTGACATTAGTCACTCCTTAGCAAAGAGGCGAGACGATCCCGCCTTACGAGATACCCCAATCACGGCTGGCAGACGGAATCCAGTCAGGCTCGGTCGGCATTGGCATGATCGACCCAGCTTTAGCTGGCTAGGCGATCACCAATGGGCGAGACTGGATTCAGGCTGACAGTTGATGATTGGTTGGTATCTCTTGGCGGATTGGGTCGTTTCTTTGGTTAGGAGTGCTATGTCAATGCTAGCAAACGTGGACTTGCCAAGGTTCTGCCAACAGCTTTTCTCGCAGTCTGATGTTGTGGTAGGGCATGATAATACATGAGGTATATCCCCCC
>Ga0222716_10000520_pt1 | contig 33275 bp, 30 predicted proteins | sample C33_13DmetaG_FD_165044 | JGI IMG/M metagenome (GOLD analysis project Ga0222716, IMG submission 165044) | Estuarine water microbial communities from San Francisco Bay, California, United States - C33_13D | ecosystem: Environmental > Aquatic > Marine > Unclassified | place: USA: California... | reverse complement strand
CAGAAAAACTAACAACCACAGAGGAGTTGCAGAGCCTCGCTCAGTCGATGATCTCTGAAAAAATTGACGTCACCCTCTACAAGAACCTAGGCACCCTCGTCCTGGTTGACTCACAGGAATATCGTATTCGTATGAAACAATGCGTCATCGTAGTAGCGGAAATCGAATACGCCGGAAAACAGTTCGCCTATTTCATGACCTAAACCAGCAAATTCACGCCACAAATTTGCCGCAAAAACCAAAGCCCAAACAAAATTGTATTAACCATAAAAATAGAACCTCAAGTATTAAGTAACATGAGCCATTTCCAACCCAACGACAAAGTCGTCTGCATCGATGCCACCCCCATACCAGGTTACCTGCCCCCGGGTATCTCGGCCACCATTGCCGATTTCGATATCCCCGGCGGCATGATCAAAGAAGGAGCGATCTATTGCGTCCTTGCTGCCCATAGCCATGCATCTGACTACGCAGTCTATCTCGTCGGCAAACCTATTTTTTGCTTCGGAAAAGAAGTTTCATGGAGCGGCTACCGCTTCCGTAAAATTGATCATAACTCAACCCAACAAAAGAAAAGGTTACAACAGAAAAAACCACAGGAAATTAACCGTTGATCACCGGCAAGAGCAAATGCATCACACCGCACATCCACAACATCACCCATAAATTGTCCCATACCTCCATACACTATTTTATTATGAATAAAGAACTAACAGAAATAGCTTACATACTCGACCACTCAAGCTCCATGCATCTACTGGTTGAATCTGCTATCACCGGCTTTAACACCTTTCTCAAAGATCAGCAAGCAACCCCGGGTGAAGCTAACTTGACCCTCGTCCTCTTTGACAACGAATACTCACTTCACGCAGATTGCTCACCCATCACAGAGGTGCGCCCACTTGATGCGAGCACGTATGTTCCGCGGGGCTGCACGGCACTGCTGGATGCCATCGGACGCACGATCGATAACATTGGTAAAAAGCTCGCCGAAACCCCAGAGAAAGATCGGCCCGGTAAAGTGATCGTCGCCATCTACACCGACGGATACGAAAACGCATCCACGGACTACGACACTCGGAAAATCAGCAAGATGATTCGCCACCAGACAGACAACTATGATTGGGAATTTCTCTTCTTGGCAGCCAATGAGGATGCCATCGCTACAGCTGCCTCTTACGGCATTGATAGCAAAAACGCCTCGCAAGTTCAGTTCAGTGAAATTGGAAATTTCTCCAGCGCCGGCAGCATATCCCGCAAGGTATCAAGTCACCGCAAGATCATGCAGCAATGCGCATCATCAGCTGATCAACTAGATCTGAAAGCCGCCCTCTCCCACATCGTGAAAGAGGAAGAAGAGAAACTTTATAAATGAGCAATAATCGATTTTCAACTGTGTGTTGACGACTCCGGTGCGGCGGCAAGGAACATCCCTTCCCCGCATCGGAGATACGCTCATCAAACATGCCCTATCATCATCTTGGAAAATCTTATACACCTTCATAATGTCACACATCGACGAACTCAACCCAGCCTACTCACAAGCACGCTTCCGCAGTGATCTGGCCCCTGAGTGCATCGCCCAAAAATTTTGCATTGTCACCGCCTGTTTCCCCTTCGATGAAGAAGTCACTGCAGCAGAAAATGAATCCTTCAATCGAGCACTCAAAACAGAACTGAAAGAGGCAGACATCGTCCACTTTCCAGTCACAGGCTATTCGCCTAATTCAGATCACGAGGAACCTGGCTATGGAATCATCTGCGACCGCGCCATGGCCATTAAGCTCGGCCAACAATTCCGACAAAATGCAATCTTCTCTGTCTATGGCGACACCGTCCACCTGATCAATTGCACCCCACCACATCAAGACATCCCCTGTGGAAAATGGAGCGACCTCCTCGATTGACTGCCCAACACCCCCCTCAAACCCTAACACCCCCACCATGCAAATCATTGACCTCAATTTAGACCACTGGAACTTCTTCTGCCCTGCCACCGGCCATAAAATACAAGCTGACGGCGAAGAGCCTAACTTCACCTCCAGCCTCAAAGGCGTCTGGGTCGAAGAAACACCCAACAACCCGCAAATCAAAGATTCATGTTTACAACATGCATGGAATAAATTCATCGTCAACTTTGATGAGGAATCTAACGAAGAGAGGCACTACACCTTCAAAAACGGCAGCCGTCTCAAAATTGACAACATCACAATTTATAAAACCAACCAGTTTAGCCGCCCCATTCACACCGATATCATCATATTATCTTTCGATGTTTCAAAGGATGGCTCATGTCGTGCAGCTACCCTCATGGAACTAAATGAGCTCAACGAAGACCAAGCCTTCCTGCGTAAACTATGCTCCGACATCAACCCCAATGCCTCCGACACCAAAGACTTTCTCAAAAACTACAACGCACCTAACTGGATCGCCTTTCACATCCGCTCAGGCACCGCAGCCTTCAATGATTCCGCAATGTATATCATCGATATGAACACCCGTGATCAGAAAGCTCTAACCAACGCATAGCACGATGAACACATTTAAACCAAACGACAAAGTCGTCTGCATAGACGCCACACCCATTCCCATTGGAGCCCCTAACAACAACTACCAAGACTTCGAATTCCCCAATGGATACATTGAGGAAGGAACCATCTACAACGTCGAGGACGTGGTAGCAGTCCGCCAGAGTGGCGAATCATTGTATATCACAGGCCCCTCCGTCCTACTAAATAACCAACACATCCCCTGGAATGGCCAGAGATTTCGAAAAGTGGAGAGGAATAAGGAGAAGGCAGAGCAGAAGGCTGCGCTCAGCCCACAACTCTGCGAATACTGCGTCCTGGATACTCTCGCCGTAGTTGAGTTGTGGGAGTTTTTTAGTGGGAAGGCTCAGGGAATTAACTAACATCGCTGATACGCTAGCATAAATTCTATCTCGCGCCTTTCAACAGACATAGAAGCCTGACTCCATCTGTATTTCACGGCTTTTCATCTTGTCCCAGCACCTAGAATCTATAATTTCCCAGAGAATTTAACTCCTTTCGATAAAGAAACATCATCGACCACAACATCTCATGGATAACACCCTGCTCGATAAGCTCAACTCAGCCCTTCAACAAAGTGCAAAGAGCTCCGTTGTGAACATCGTCAACGACAAGCTCACGCTCTCTGTCTTCGATTTGCTCCAGAAAAGTCTAAGCAGGGTTTCAGAAATCAACTTGGTTCTCCGTGATAAGAATGCCGACCTTCCAACAGACTCCCTCGTCCGTGAGTTCGAGCTGAACCCGAGCGAAGCGCTCTTCAACGCTTACGACATCACTCAGAAAAACAAGCTTCAGCATTTCGAGCAAGCCAAGCAAATGGCGTCCTTCATCAAGGATTATGTTGATTTAAAGAAAACCTCTCCCAAATGCCAAATCAAAGGCAACGTCCTTCTCGTCGATGATGACTTCATGATTCAAGGTTCATCCTCTCTTGAACTCCCTCCTAAAAGCTCCCGCTCCAAAGTCAGCAATATCAACTTTGACAGCATCATCAGCGACACCATGGACAAGTCGCAAATTGTCGCAGCCAAGGAAACCTTCAACCGCATCTGGAACAACCCGGATTACACGCAAGATTACAAAGAAGAAATTCTCGACCGTCTCAAGTCCCTCTACAAAGATCATTCACCTGAATTCCTCTATTATTTTACCCTGCATTCCCTCTTCGGCCACCAGCTCGACTCGGGAGTTGAACGCTTTGAAGAGGACAACATGCGCTTCAAACAGACGAAGATCTGGAACATGCTCTACGACTTCCAGAAAGATTGCGTTCTCTCGGCGATTCAAAAAATCAACAAATACAACGGCTGTATTATTGCCGACAGTGTCGGACTCGGTAAAACATTCGAGGCTTTAGCCGTCATCAAATACTACGAGCTACGCCAGGATAACGTCCTCATCCTCACTCCTGCCAAACTTTACGACAACTGGAACTCATTCAAAGGCGCCTACAAGGACAGCGTTCTCGATGAAACATTCTACTACAAGATCATGTTCCACACCGATCTCTCGCGCTACAGGGGTGAGTCGCGCAGTGGTTGGGATCTCGCCCGCTTTGATTGGAGCAAATTTGATCTCGTGGTGATCGACGAATCTCACAACTTCCGTAACCGTGTCGAACGTGATGAAGAGGAGGGCTTCACCCGCTACCAGCGCCTCCTCTACGATGTCATCAAGAGCAACCAAAAAACCAAAGTCCTCCTGCTTTCCGCCACTCCGGTCAACAACTCCCTCAAAGACCTGCGCAACCAAGTCAGCATCATCACGGGCGACAATGATGCCGCTTTTAAGCAAGAAGGCATCCCTAGCGTCAGCAGCACGCTGAATCAAGCTACCCGTGTTATCAAGCAATGGAATGACGAGGACAGCAAAGACAAGACCTTACTGCTTGATTCCCTCCCCTCGAATTTTTACAACATCCTCGAGAAAATGACCATCTCGCGGAGCCGTAAACACATCACGGATTTCTATAAAAATTCAACCGTCGGTTCATTCCCCACCAAGCTCAAGCCAGACACCCATACACCTCACATCGACACTGAGAAAATACTTCTCGATTTCCACGAGACCAACCTGAAGCTAGAAGAACTCATGCTCGCAGTCTACATCCCGATGAACTACATCAAGCCGGAACACCGCGAGTATTATCGGGATAAATACCAAACTAAACGCGACGGCCAAGTTGTCTTCAATCACGAGGACCGTGAGTTCCACACGGCGAAGATGCACCGCTTCAACCTCTTCAAGCGCCTCGACAGCTCGGTTGCAGCCTTTCACCAGACACTCACCCGTCTGCTAGCCAAGATCGACAGCTTCATTGGCGTGCTCGAAGCCGGATCATCCGACCTTACCTATGAAGAAGGCTCTTTGGAAGAACTAGAAAGCGCAGCGCTCGACTACAAATACGACCTCAAGGTTGCCCACCTCAAACGAGAAGAATACCTCGCCGACCTCTCCACAGACCAGTTCCTCATTCAGGAAATCCTCAAGGAGTCGCAACAAATTCTCGATGAAGAACGCGACAACAAACTGAAAACACTCACTCAGATCATCCAGTCCAAAGTCCGGGAAACTCCCTACAACGAGGGCAACAAAAAGATCCTCATTTTCTCCGCCTTTGCCGACACCACCCGCTACCTCTACAAGCAGCTTGAGCCCCAGCTCCATGCCGAGGGACTGACCCTAGCCATGATCTCGGGCTCAGACAAACCCATGGTGAACAACAAGGCGATCGACAGTTCCTTCAACACCATCCTCTCCGCATTCTCGCCAAAGTCGAAGCTGCGCCATGAACTACCTGACGACCAGCAAGTCGACATCCTCATCGGCACCGACTGCCTATCGGAGGGACAGAACCTTCAGGACTGCGACTGCGTGATCAACTACGATGTGCAGTGGAATCCTGTCACCCTCATCCAGCGCTTTGGTCGGGTTGACCGTATCGGCAGCGTCAATACCCAGATCAAAATGATCAGCTTCTTCCCAGATCTAGATCTCAACGAATACCTCAATTTAGAAAACCGGGTAAAAACCAAGATGGTCACCGCCAACTTCGCATCCACCGGCGGCGACGACCTTCTCAGCCCGGAGATGAACGACATCAGCTTCCGTTCACAGCAGCTCGCTCGCCTCAAGGATGAGGTCATCGAGCTGGAGGACGCCAACGAGAACCTCTCGCTCACGGATCTCAATATGAACGAGTATCTTTACGAGCTCGCTGAGTATCTCAAGAAAAACCCAGAACTCACAACCACACCCAGCGGCATCTACGCCATTTCAAGGGAGGCAGACAGCACGCCGGGCGTCTTGTTTTGCTTCAAACACAAAAACATTTTCGATAAACCCAAAAGCGACAGCTCACTCTACCCCTATTATCTCGTCTACGTCACTCAAGACGGCTGCATCCACCTCGCCAACACCCAGGCCCGGGAATCACTCAAGTTCCTTCGCGGCACCTGCGTCAACCAGAGCGAACCCGTTCAAGCACTCACCGAGGCCATGCTCCGCGAAACCAACGACTGCAAGGACATGTCTGCCTATTCCGACCTGCTCAATAAAGCGGTGCAATCGATCCAGAATAAAGAAGCGGAATCCTCCGAAGATACAGTCTTTGACTTTGGCGGATTCAATAACCCATTCGCTGAAGAAGAGGCCGATGACTTCGAGCTTATCTCCTTCCTCATTGTCCGACCATGATCCTGCTCCCAGATAACTACCGCGTAGGAGCTCAGGGCAAACAGCTCAACAAAAAGAACTTCCTAGCCCCCACGCACACCACCGCTGAAAAACGCCGCCTCCGCGAGTGCCTTAGTAAGATCGTGCTCACCCATCAGATCATGGGTGAGGAAATCCCATCACGCATCGATAGCCAATACCACTGCGCTGTCATCCTCGTCCTCGACATCACACTCACCGACATCAAACACAAAGATTTCGTCGCAAAAGCACTGCAACCGCTGATGAAACCCTTTGCCGTCTTTCACCTGCACGATGCCAGAGGCCAGCACGCCTACGCATTCGCCCATAAGCGACTCAACAAAGCCGACGCCGAGAATATTGTCATCGAACACAGCTACTGCACAGCAGCCACCACGCAGCTCACAGCGGACTCCCCCATAGCATTCCCCCAGCTCGTCAACCGCAACAACAAACGCGACCTCTACCTCGAGGCGATGACCAAGGCATTCCTTATCGATAACCCGAAAGTCTTCATCGGAGCCGAGTCTCTACTCGATGCCAAGCTCTGGTATCACGGCGACTCCATCCTCCAGCTCTACCAACAACTCACCCAACTGCTCAGCCTCAAGCAGCAAAAGAGCACCGCAAAAACCAACGCCATCAAAGCTACCCTCAACACCCAGATCAAATCCGCCATCACCGATCTCAAAGCATTCACCATTCCTAATTCCTAATTCACCATTCAAAATGTCCGACTATCCAAAAATTCAGCCCGAAATCAGCCAGCCCATCTCCGAGAACCTACAAAAACTCGCCGACCTCTTCCCAGCGGCAGTCAAGGACGGAGAACTTGATATTGAAGCCCTGAGAGAGGAACTCGGCGACTTCGCCGAAATCCAACCCGGCGATGAAAAATACGAGCTGAATTGGGTAGGAAAACAAGCAGCGAAGAAGAAGACTTTCGAGCCATTATTAGGTAAAACACTCGCGCTCAAGGATGATGGGGAAAATGAGGACACCACCGAGAACCTCTACATCGAGGGCGACAACCTCGAAGCGCTCAAGCTACTGCGCCAGAACTACTACGGTGAGGTGAAGATGATCTATATCGATCCACCATATAATACGGGCAACGATTTTGTTTACTCCGACAAGTTCAGCATAAGCGGAGAAGTAAGCGATGAAGAAGAAGGCAGTATTGCAGAGACAGGTGAACGTCTAAGGAAGAATGACAAGACCAGCAATCGCTACCATGCTCGCTGGTTGGACATGATGTATCCTCGTCTCAAACTTGCGCGGGATTTACTCAAAGAAGACGGTGTTCTTTTTGTCTCTATTGACGAAAATGAAGTTGCTAACATAGAGAAACTTTCTAACGAAATTTTTGGCGCGGACAACTATATTGCAACGTTGCCGGTCATAATGAATTTAAAAGGAAACGCAGATGCCTTTGGGTTCTCAGAAACACACGAATTTGTTGTTGCTGTTGCCAAGAATAAAAGCCTATGTAAGCTCAACGAGTTTGCAGTTGATGAAACCGTCCTTGACAAGGAGTGGGACGAAGATGAGCACGGCCTCTATAAAAGGGCTGATACTTTGCGACGAACAGGGCAAGATGCCGCCAGAGAAAGGCGACCCAAAGGATGGTTCCCTGTATTCATATCTGCAACTAATAAAGTATATATCACTGATGATGATAAACCTCTATCTAAAGAAGATCAGGTTTTACTACCTGTTACAGTGAACAACGAGGAACTATCATGGTCATGGAGTAAAGCTAAAATACGCAATGAGCCGCATAATCTGATAGTTGTAAACGGAAGAAATGGCAAAAATATTTATAAAAAACAGAGACCACAGTTGGGAGAGTTGCCGACTAGCAAGCCTAAAAGCCTACTATACAAGCCTGAGTATAGCACGAGTACCGCTACCACACATTTGAAAAGCTTACTCGATGGGAAATTCTTCACCTCACCGAAACCTATGCCATTTATAAAAGACCTTCTAATTATTGGGTCAGACTACTCAGCTATTGTTATAGATTTCTTCTCCGGCTCGGCAACCTCCGCCCACGCAGTCATGCAGCTTAACGCCGAAGACGGCGGCAACCGCAAGCACATCATGGTGCAACTCCCCGAAGTTTGTGGCGAAAAGTCGGAAGCAGCTAAAGCCAACTACCAAACCATCGCCGAAATCGGCAAGGAACGCATTCGCCGTGCTGGCGAAAAGATTAAAGCTGAGCTGATCGAAAAAGCAAAAATCGCGAGTGAAGAAGAAAAAGCCGGCAACCCTAACCTTGCCGACCCCGACTCCCTCGACATCGGCTTCAAATCCTTCCGCATCGAGGACACAAAGATCAATTGGCTCAAAAAAGACCTACGTGGTGAAGACATCGTTGCTGAAGCGGGTCTGACCACGGCGGACGCGCTTGACTTCGTTCCCGGCTTTACCGACACCGACGTCGTTTACGAGTTGATGCTGCGCCAGAGCAACATCCCGCTCACCCTCCCCATTACCCAGCCCATAGACGGTTCAGAGCGCACTTACCTCTACGGCGACTCCTACCTCATCTGCCTGGAGGAATCCATCAGCAAGGAACTGGTCGAGCAGCTCGCTGCCCTCGAACCGACACCGCTGAAATACTTCTTCCGCGACTCAGCCTTCGGCACAGACATCGCCTTCAAGGACGAAACCTTCCGCCGCCTCAACGCTGAGATCGCCAAGAACACCGCCGACCAAGCCGACGCCTACACGGTAGAATTCATCTAACTCCAAGCGACTCACCTTATGTCCACGAAAGTAGAATTTAAGTTCGATGATGCCTTACCGCATCAGGCCAAGGCCATCGATAGCACCGTTGCCATCTTTGACGGCATCCCCAAGCGCCACCAAGGACTCTACGCCAATAGCGCCAGCTATATGCTGGAGCCTCGCAACCCACAGATCACCCTAGGCACCCGCCTGCTTGAGAACGTGCAACAACGGCAATTGGGCAACCACATCTTTGTCGATGACACCCTAACAAACGGGCACTTCGCCATCGAGATGGAAACCGGCACCGGCAAGACCTACGTCTACATCCGCTCCATCCTCAAGCTCTACGAGACCTACGGCTTTAAAAAATTCATGATCGTCGTGCCCAGCGTGGCAATCCGCAAGGGTGTGGAAAAGACGCTCGAACAACTGCAAAACCACCTCAAGGTCCTGCATAACGTCGACATCGCCAAACACAGCTTTGTCTACGATTCCAGCAACCTTGGCCGCATGAAGACCTTCGTGGAAACCCACGATCTCGACATCTGCGTCATCAACGCCCAGGCCTTCGCCAGTGCCAAAACCCTCATTCAAAAAGAACAGGAACAAGGTGGCGAAATCCTCTGGGAGCAAATCAAGGACATCCATCCCATCGTGCTGATCGATGAACCCCAGAAAGTAGAAGGCAGCAAAAAGAAACCCTCGAAGTCCCGCCAGCAGCTCACTGAGCTCACCCCGCTCTTCGAGCTGAAATACTCCGCCACCCACCGCATGGAGTTCCCCTTCAACATGGTTTACTCACTGGATTCTTTCCAAGCCTACGAGCAGCAGCTGGTAAAACGCATCCGCGTAAAAACCGTCTACGGTCAAATTCCCAAGGACCAGCCCTACGTCCGCTATGTGAAGTTCAATCGTGACCTCACCGCCAGCATCGAGATATTTACCCAAGCACAAGGAGGACGCATCAAAGCCACCAAACATCGCGTGGAGAACGGCGCTCCCATCGACGAACTCTCCGGCAACTTGCCACAATACGCAGGCTACCGAGTCACAGCCCAACCTCACAAAGAACGCCCCTTGCAGATCAATACCAGCAACGGCGAAATCGAGCTGGATGAAGGCGCCAGTAACATGGAAATGGCACAGAACGACGCCAAGCGCATCCAGATCCGCCTCGCCATTGAAAGCCATTTCAACAAACAGTTCGCACTGCTCGATGCAGGCCACGACATCAAGACGCTCACGCTCTTTTTTATCGATGAAGTCAGCAAAGTCCGTGACGACGAACAAGCAGACGGCCGTGGCGAATACCTCCGCATTTTCGACGAGGAATACGAAGCCTACCTCAACAAGGACGAAACTCAGTTCAAGCTCAACGAATATAATTACCTCTTCCCCAAAGGAATCGACACAGATCAAGTCCGCGAAGGTTATTTTGCACGAGATAAAAAGAACGCCGTCGCTGAACTGAAATACAACAAGGCAGGAACCGCAGTCCTCACAAAATCCCAGGACGACATCGACCGAGGCATCTCCCTCATCCTCGAGAAAAAGGACGAACTCATCACCTTCAAAGAGCCTCTCGCCTTTATCTTCTCACACTCCGCCCTGCGTGAAGGTTGGGACAACCCAAACGTCTTCACCCTCTGCACACTACGAAAAAGCAACAGCGACATAGCAAAGAAACAAGAGATCGGTCGTGGACTACGTCTCCCCGTCGACATCAATGGCAACCGCATCACCAGCGAGGAGCACAACGTGCTCACCGTCATTGCCAACGATCACTACGATCACTTCGCTGACACCCTGCAAAAAGACTTCAATGAGGAGATGGGCTTCCATCGCGACGAAGTCACCCAAACACTCCTACAAAACACCCTCGTCGCCGCCGGCATTCCAACTAAGAAGATCACGCCTGACCTGGTCAACGCACTACGCACCGAACTGGTGCGCAAAAAGATCATCAACGCGAAAGACAACACACTCACCAAAGACGCCAACGAGAAGATCATAGAGATTAACTTCGCCCACGATACGCTCAGTGAACACGAGACTCTCATCAAAAAGAATTTCACCGAGCTGATGGAGAAAAAGGGAACCCGCAAGATCAAAGTCGAGAATGGCGACCTCGACCCCATTATCAATAGCGAGTGCAAGTATGTCCGTGAAACCGAGTTCAAATCCATCCTCGATAACCTCACCAAGCATCTCAGCAAACGTTCACTCTACAAGTTCGAGCTGGATACGGACGCCTTCATCGCCAGCTGCATCCGTAAGGCCAACGATAACTTTCGCGGCCGCAAGCTGGAATTCACCATCAAAGTCGAGTCAGGAAAAGTTGGCTTTGATGAGTCCGCCAAAGTCACCACCACGCAAGACAGCCTGGTCCAGGAAGAAGTCGTAGAATACAAAGTCACACCCGCAGAGTTCCGTAAAACTGACCTCCAGATCGTCGACCACATCATGTATCACACCATGATGCCCCGACTCGCCATCCTCGAAATCGTCCGTGGCTTCCACAACCGAGAGCTTCTCAACTCCCAGGATATCCTCGAAGAGTTTACTAAACTCATTTCCAAGTTGCTCACCCGAGCAAAAGCCGACGCGGTGCACGCCTACGAAGTCGTTCAAGGATACGAAATCGAGCACTCGCAGATCCTCGAAGCCGACGTCATCGACGAAGAGCTGCTAGCCAAGCAAATCAAACGTGTCTATCAGACCAACAACAGCCGCAAAAAAGCCGTTCACGAATACTACAACATGGATAGTAACGGTGAATATGACTTCGCCGAACAGCTCGACTCCGACGACAATGTTATCCTGTTCACCAAGCTAAAAAAAGGAGGCTTCGTCATCGACACCCCACACGGCGATTACTCCCCGGACTGGGCCATCGTCTACAAAACAGATGACGACCACCTCAAGCTCTACTTCATCGTAGAAACCAAAGCCGACAAAGACTGGGACGACCTCACCCAAGTCGAAAAAGACAAGATCAAATGTGGAGGCCTTCACTTCCAAGCCGTCTCAGACGAAATCAAGTTCGACTGGGTCAACAGCTACAAAGACTTCCAACGAAAATTTCAAAGCATGGCTCAAGGAGCACGGTCAAATCCTTGAGGAGGAAGTATAAGCCTCCGTAATTACGCCATGGAATTTTCCGCTGCAGCACTGACTTGGAACGACTTCGACGTAGAACTGCGTCAATCTAGCTACGAACCTGCTACCTTTGTTGAATGGGATGCCCCGGCTGTCCCATCTCCCTTCGACCTTCTTCACTACTGGTTTCTCGCTCAAGACAAGAAACAATCTCTACCAAAGCAAACTTCTGATTGGTTATCGTTCTCAGCAGCTGCTCACACAAAGCTGTTGCGTCGGGGAATAAGAACATTCCCTCAAGATGAAATCGGCGGCGCTATCCTAGCGCTGTATTCAGCAGACATCGTTTCGTATGTAACAAATGATGACCAAGAGAACCTTCGTGATTCTCCTGAAACAGCGAATCGCGACGCAGAGTTAACTAAACTCAGGTCCGCAAGGTCGAGTTTTACGAGCTTTACGTCAAAGTTTAACCATACCCCTGATTACTTCAATCCACTCGATCCCGACAATCCTCAGAACGAAGCCAAACTTTTAAACGTTCTCACCGAACTTGCAGGCGAACGCATCCAAGCATTTACTCACTGTCAGTTCCCTCTAGATAAACTGATGCCTGACGGACATCAGAAGTTTTCTAGTCAGCGTGCAGATTTCGTAATCATGCTTCCCAACGGTAAAGGTTTGGTCCTTGAGCCAGGGGATCACGACCAAACACAGAACGCATTGGATACCATGCGGGACCAAGCATTCATTGAGCACTTTGGCTTCAAAACTCTTCGACCCGCGAACAAGGACATAGAAACCAATGTATTCCGCAATGAATTACAATCGTTGTTAGATGAAATCGGAGCCCTTGAGTTCACCAAAAATCCTGACCATGAGGCTCTACAGCTTCAGAAAACCTTGTTAACTGCGCCTCTACTCAACCGAATAGAATCCCTGTTTGTTGAAACGTTGCTCGGCAGCGATTTATGGAATCATCAACACGTATCCATCAATATAATTGAGCGTGATATTCCAGTTTCAGAAATCGCTATCCATTCATTCATCCTACAACAACAAAAGATCCACGACCTATACGGAGAAAGCTATTCCCCTCCCGAGCTGACCTTTCGCATCTATTCACCGAGCGGTAAAACTGGCGAAAAATACATCCTGCCCGATGACCTCGACGCGGGATCTATTCACATCGAGAGGTATGATACCCAGCCTGAGTCAAAGGCAGATCTCAACTTTGATATTTCGATCACTACGGGAACCATGCACCATCCAATACCATCAGCCGCCGGAGGACCTCGATGGATCATAAGAAATGCCCCTATTCACCACACCCCAACTGTTTTACCTACTGTCGACATCATCTCGCATCCTGCCCTAGATGATCGCTTTGAGAAGAACATCACCCCCTTCCTCAGGGACATATTCAGAAAAAGATCGTTCAAAAGTGACCAATGCAGAGTCATCGAAAGTATCCTATCTCGCAATGACACAATTGCGCTACTCCCGACCGGTGCTGGAAAAAGTATCTGTTATCAGCTTGCCGGAATAATTTCTCCGGGATGCACGCTAGTCGTCAGCCCAATCATAGCCTTAATGGAGGATCAGGCCGCAGCTCTAAACGCCCGCACCCGCGTAACCGCCTGCGAAACGATTAACTCAGCTCGCACGACCCCTGTCACAGCGGGTGAAGTTGCACATATCCTTAAGACTTGCTGCTACGTATTTGTGGCTCCTGAGCGTTTCCAACGTGACAACTTCAGGGCTGTTGTTGCTCTACAAACAGACCCGATCAATTTAGTCGCCATCGATGAAGCCCACTGCGTGTCTATGTGGGGGCATGACTTCAGGCCTTCCTATTTAAGACTGCCAGCCAATATTCGCAACCTCTGTAGTAATGCTTTGGGTATACCTCCCCCTATCGTGGCACTTACGGGAACAGCATCGCAATTGGTTTTGATCGACCTCAAACGAATCCTGCTTGATGAGGACTCCGATGCAAATGTAATTAGACCGGAGACATTCAACCGCGACGAACTGACTTTCAGAGTTCGTCACTGCTCAATAGGAAAAGACACCAAACTGAATCTCCTCAAAAAGAGTGTGCTCCCTGAAATCAAAAAGGACCTTGGCAAGAAAAAGCTTCTCCAAGAAAGCTTCGGGATCATCTTTGACTATGCTCCCGTAAAACTGTGGACCACACTGAGCACATTGGACTCCAAATCAGCAGACAGCATCAAAAAATTCAACCCCAAGGCCAATTTCTCATCCCCGCTCCTCGGACTCTACACAGGAAAATGCCCTAAACCGATCGAGCCTGATTTATTAAACAACTGGGATGCCTATAAACGAACAATTTTCGACGCCTTCACGCGAAAACAACTTCGATGCCTTGTAGGAAACAATGCCGTTAGTGTAGGCATCGACCATACAGGCATTGAATATGTAGTAAACATGTCCATGCCCCAATCGTTGGAAGATTACTACCAGCAAGCCGGTCGAGCTGGCCGTAATGGCCAGACATCATACTGCTACCTTCTCTATTCGGAAAACACCCCTGAGACAAACGATTCATGGTTTTCCAACCAAGGAGGTTGCGAAAGATTCTCTGATGTCGATTCGGCGGCGTATTTCCATCAACTTAATTTCCCGGGCAAAGATGACGACTTGCGAGCAATCCTCAAAGTTCTTGTTAGTATTTTAAAATTGCATAGCGCAGGACAGCAAAAAAACGTGTCGTTAAAAGCAAACTCAATATATGGAATTCAGCCAGACAAAGTGGAGCGGTTTGTCGGCTACCTCATATTGATAGGAGTAGTTCACGATTATACTCTTCAGGGGATGAAGCAGGGGCTGATCATTCACATCACCTTGGAAGACGAGTTCGACACCACGCTACAAAACGGTGACACGGACGCTACCTACCAGCATACCCTCACATGCCTATGGGCTTACTACAACAGGTATCTCCCATTTAACAAGTATAAGCTCGACGACGAAATTTCCCAGTTAGCAGTTCAAGTGCATGGCGGCAAACTACTCAGTGCCCTCTGCCAGCACCTCATCGAATTTGTTTATGAGAAAATCGAATACCAGCGAAGAAACTCAATTAAACTCATCACTGATTATTGCCGTGAGGCCGTCGATGATGAGGGTAAGGCCAAACAGATCATCCGTGATACGTTCGACAAATCTCGGTTCAGTGACCGGCTGTTCAAGATGCGAACACATGAACCATCTCTGGATGATGTAGCCATTTTGCTAAATGATATTTCTGACAAGGCAGAAGCTGAACAATTGATATGGGAGACCGGACGCCTACTCTCCGAAGTAGACAGAGGTGTTTGGAGGCTGATACGCAGCATTGCCCGGCTAATCGCAAATAACTCAAAGGAAACAGAGACAAGAGAAGCGACAAACGTCACTGAATTCGCAGAAAGATATGGAGAAGATTTTTTCCAAAAATCCATTCACTGCATTCATCGATCACATGACAAACTAGGCAAGGACACACACGACTACCTTATCCACAAATGCCTCCTAGAAGCATACCAGACAGCAAAAACAAAGCCCATGGTGATCCGAATAATTTCCCACGCCACATTCCCTAAAGGGGATCTCTTAAATCGTATCTCCATGATTATCACAAACGACCAACTCAAACAAATCAATGAACTCCTCAGAAACAACCAATAACCAACTCCTCGCCGAGGGCATCGCCGAGCTAGAAAACCTAAAAAGTCAGATTGTGCGATTATCAGCTCAGGAAGCCGCTTTCAGGGGTGTCGCGGCGAGCGTCAAAGATATTGAAAAAGCTGTTAAAGCTTTGGAGAAAAAACTCACCGAAACGGTTACAACATCCAACAAGAAGATGGCGGAAAGCGTATCAATAGCTGCCGAAGGGCTAGACTCCATTAGTGCCACCAACGAAAAAATAAAATGGCGGATCACCTGGGGGCTTCTCGGGTTGTTTGCTTTGGCACAAATTGCTATTACAATCATTATCCTTTTCAAGCTCTGATTAGATTTACCAGCAGGCACATCTATGAATTTGGTTTAAGATCGGAACACGCCCTCATCAACAATCTAAATTCACTGTGCATCCCCTTCTCTATCTGATAGATCTTGCCTCACTTCATGCGCAACCTATCAAAGTCCAAGATCATCTCCTACCCTCAGTGCCCGAAGCGTCTGTGGCTGGAGATTCACAGGCCGGAGCTGAAGGATGATTCCGCCTCTGAGGCAGTCTTCGCCATTGGTAATTATAAAAAAGCTCAAGCCGTGAATTGTGAATCTAATTAAACACAACAAGAACGAACCCCGACGAAAAGTCACCCTAATCGTCCTAGCAAACTTTATTCTCACAGCCGTGCACTGAACACCCACAGGCAGCTTGTGTATGAATAATCTTTTACTTGTTGATACATTAGCCATTGATTAGAAAAAGGCATCCATGGATAAAAAAGCCATTCAACTTCACAAATATCTAGATCGGGCACGCGACAATGACGCTCTGGATCAGAATCTGCTTAATTGGATTCAGATTGAAGATTCTCATGAAGGGCGTCAGAATCAGCTAGGTGTTTGGCTTGAGAGCACAAGCACCAACAACGACGAAATAGAAACGCACTTATCTTCATCTCAGCTATCCAGCTTCCTAGCCAGACTTGCCGCATCTGAGGGAGGCACCTCCGTCTTAGATCCAACATGTGGATCCGGGCTGCTACTGAGTTCAACTGCGCGTGAACTCGGAGCAACATTAGTGACCGGGATTGAGATCAGCTCAAACATCGCTGAAGTTGCAGATCTAATCACTCCTGAAAATTCAAATATCATCAGGGGAGACTCCCTCACCATCGAGTTAGATCAAAAATATGATGTAATTGTTGCTGAGCTGCCATTCGGCGTCAGCTTACCCAATACTTACGATCTATTCGAAGATCAGAAATTATTTGTTAGGCAGCTGGGGTATGCCTTGGTTGCAAAATGGATACAATACCTCTCAGAAAATGGGCGCGGCGTATTTATGCTGCCCGTATCTTGTATAACTCAGCGCTTTAAGGATTTATGGAGTGGGCTATCCGAATATGGATTTCATACCCGAGCCATGATTCATGTGCCCGCTGGAAACTTACGCTCTACACGCCTGGAATCCTACATTGTGATCTTGGATCGAACCAAACGAGACGAGGTATTTACAGCTCAGTTTAGCCACGAGCCCCAACAGCAGAAACAAGTCATCGAAAACTATCTCGCGCATCGATCTGGATCCAGGCTTGCATCGGGAAGATTGGTTGATTTGGCCTCCTTCAGAGGTTTCAAGGCAATCGAGGCATCGGAAAGGCTTTTGTTTCACTCTAGGAAGGCTCGACTCAATGCCATACCGTTTCGGGATCTTGTCGATGATATATCTTTGATTAACCAGCGAAATTGCGAGCTTGAAGATGGAGAAAATATCGTATTCCTACCGCAAAGTAGCCGCTACGAAGCTTTCCTAAACGCTGATGAAGCTCCAGAGGGTAAAAACATTATCCTCCTTCGAATAGTAATAAAGAAAGAGCTAATTAGCGCACGCTTCATGATGGACACGCTCAATGATGACTCTGGAAGGCTATACTTAGAGTCTGTGAGTCATGCCGCTAGCTCCATCACCGTTGTAAACGTAGACGCCTTGATGGAATCCACAATATATATTCCATCCAGAGAGATCCAAAACCAGATTCTTGATGCACGATCCAAAATCATCGCTTTACAGGCAGAGCTAGAAGACCTCGAGTCCCGACTTAGCGTTCAGCCTACCCAAATCGAACGACTGACTCAACAACTGGCCAAAGTAAATCATGAGGATTCACTAGAGAGCTGGCTAGAAGATCTACCGTTCCCTCTGGCTTCCATTCTATGGCGATACTGTGCCACACGAGAGCAATCTAGTGATAGAAATGACACCTTACTACACTTCTTTGAAGCGCTAGCACAGTTCTGGGCCACCATCTACCTGAGCGCCGCAAAGTCTGATCCTGATTTTTGGGCTGAACACGTCGAGCCACTCAACAAGGCACTCGCTGATGTAGGCCTCTCCTTTGATCGAGCTACCTTCGGCTTGTGGAAGTGTGTAGTGGAGTATTTCAGGAAACCCTTCAACCGTATGCTCAAAGGAGGCTCGAGCGAGGACAGGGAACGCTGTGCACAGATGTTTGCTACCCAATCATCTGATGTCTTAAACATGCTAGTGGACTCTCGCATTGCGACCGTTCTTCAAAAATCCAACGGCATACGCAACAGTCATGCTCATGGAGGAGTTCTCGATGATACAGGCATCGTGGATACACATCGCCAACTGATTGACTTATTACAAACATGCCGTGCGTTCATGGGTAGCAACTGGAATCGCTTCCAGCTCATTCAGCCCGAGCAAGCCGACTACAACGACGAAGATCGCTGGAACTACAACGTCAGACTTATCATGGGCACACGCACCCCGTTTGCACACGACGAACGAGTCACAGACAGCGGCATGAGGAAAAGCCTCCTGCACTTATTGGACCCTGAATCAGGACACTCGTTGGAGCTACTTCCTTTCGTTAAGGTCATGCCCTCACCTCAAGCTGCTCACAACGCCTGCTATTTCTACAACAAGCAGCAACCGAATGGGCAGGTCTATGTTTCATACCACTTCGAATCAGAATCTCATATCGAGGAGATGTTCGAGGATACCAATACCGCTATCGAAGGGTTAAAACCCTTTGAGTAATTACCAATTCATATCGAGTATGAAAAAACTACTCAAAGGTGCATAGTCGAGAACCATGCAAAGGATAAGTCCGTGAATAATAGATCAGTAGAATATTCAACAACCATAGATTCACCATTCCAAATTCTTCATTCTAAATTCAATCCCCCTCCCTCCTTGCGGCCCCCTTCTCTATCTGATAGATCTTGCCTCACTTCATGCGCAATCTATCAAAGTCCAAGATCATCTCCTACCGCCAGTGCCCAAAGCGTCTGTGGCTGGAGATTCACAGGCCGGAGCTGAAGGATGATTCCGCCTCTGAGGCAGTCTTCGCCATCGGCAATCAAGTGGGTGACAAAGCGCAGGAAGTATACAACACGGATGGCACGGGTGCTCTCATCGACATCAATGAGATCGGCTGGCCTGAGGCCTTTGCACGGACAGAGCAACTCCTCTGCGAGGGGAAATCCATTATCTTTGAGGCCGCGATGCGCGCCAAGGGCGCTCTGGCATTAGCGGATGTGATGATCCCTGTGCCGGATGACAACGGTGATAAGGGTCTGCAATGGGACATGATCGAGGTGAAGTCCGCTGCCGGTGTCAAAGACTACCACCGGGATGATATTGCGGTGCAGTCCTTCATTGCCACAGCTTCCGGTGTCTCGCTGTCGTCGGTCTCGCTGGCACATATCGACACCAGCTTCGTCTATCAGGGAGATGGTGACTACAGCGGCTTGTTCCACTGTGCTGATCTCACTGAGGAGGCCATGTCACGCCATGATGAGGTGGAGCAGTGGCTGACGGGGGCGCACGAAATTGTTGCGCGGGATCAAGAGCCAGACATATGCACAGGTGGGCACTGTAGCTCACCATTTGCTTGCCCGTTTATTGCGCATTGCCAGAGCCAGGAGCCCCAGCCTGAGTTCCCGATATCCTGCCTACCTAACTTCAGAAAAAAAGCTGAGCTCATCGAAGATGGCATTACTGAGCTCAGGGATGTGCCCAAGAGCATGCTCAATAGCACTCAGGTGATGGTTCAGGAAAACACGCTTGCCGGCACCACTTACTTTGACGCTAAGGGAGCCGCAGCAGAGCTAGCACGTGAGACTGTGGATGGAGCCCCGCATTACTTCCTCGACTTTGAGACTAGCAACTCGGCGATTCCTATCTGGAAAGGCACCCGCCCGTTCCAGCAGGTTCCCTTCCAGTTCAGCCTGCACACTATGCACCCCGATGGCACTTTGGATCAAGAAACCTTCCTCGACCTCAGTGGCAATGACCCACGGCGAGACTTTGCCGAAGCTCTGGTAAAGGTCTGTGGAGATACCGGCCCTGTCTTTGTCTATAACGCCAGCTTCGAGAAAACGGTGATCCGCAGAGAAGCGATCGCCTTCCCCGATCTTGCTGACGAGCTCAGCGCCATCGTTGAGCGCGTCGTCGACCTTCTCCCCATAGCACGGAACTACTACTACCACCCCAGCCAGAACGGTAGCTGGAGTATCAAATACGTCCTGCCCGCCATCTGCCCAGATCTCCACTACAGTGAGCTCGAAGGCGTCCAAGACGGCCAAATGGCGATCTCCGCCTATCAGGAAGCCATCAAGCCGGACACCACTCCAGCACGCAAAGCCGAGATCTATTCCCAGCTCGACAAATACTGTGCGCTGGATACGTTAGCGATGGTTAGACTCTGGGAGTTCTTCTCTGGGAGGTAGACTAGCTAGTCACTAACATATTGCATGTCAGAATACCAACACCTCGATGATGTCTTGCCCGGATTTACTGATGCGCGTGACATCATCAAGGGCGCTGATGATTCCATCTTCCCGTTGCAGTATAAGGGAGACAAGTTTGAATTCTACCGCTTTGCCAATCGCTATCGTATGGCGAAACGATTTCGCGGTATAGACCTAGATGGATTTGAGGATTCCACCCAAGATGGATACTCCGCACTCATCCGCGTATTTCTCGTATGGTCTGTGTTTGAGCGCTATACGGACCTGGCTGGTGACCCCCCGCCCGACGGACAGCTTCTTTCCCTTGTGCCCAAGTTAGATTTCAATAAATTAGCAGACCACATCGAGCGCCACGACACCGAGCACAAGCTCTACGACTTCCTCTACGATCTCTCACTCGAGGGCAGCCGCCACTACCTGGAACGCTACCGCGATGGTGACCGGCGAGGTGTGATCTTCTACGCCGCCGCCATTCGGCACATCTACGCCCACGGCCACCTCACCGCTCACCCCAATGGCTGTAATGCTGATGATGTGCTCACTATCTGTGACGCCCTCGCGGACTTTCTGCTGGAGCTGATGCAGAAAGACTTCTCCCGACGCGTAAAGATTGCGATGGCGGGTAAGTGATATTTAAATCACATTCGAACACTCATCCGTTTTAGCAGACCAGAGGACAAGACTCTCATACCGTGATGACCTTGGCTGCTCAACACTCTATGGTAAGCTCTAAGGATGTGTTGAGACATGCGAGGGCAAGGTCACTCCAGTGGACATATCATTTTTTAAAGATGGTATAGCAATAGCTCGTACTGCTAGATATTGATCAGCACGTATTATAGCAATCTATTACACTTAACTTATATGACCGAAATTTCATGCCCTCACTGCAAAAAAGACTTTAAGATCGATCAATCTGGCTATGCCGATATTCTCAAGCAAGTCCATGATAAGGAGTTTGAAGAACAGCTTAAACAAAGGCTGGAATTAGCCGAAAAGTCCAAACTAGATGCCGTCGAGCTCGCAGAAGCGAAGCTTAGATCTGATCTGAAGGATGAGATTCAAGAAAGAGAAGCGACCATCAAAAATCTTCAATCTGTGTTGGATACAGGAAAAACAACACAAGAGCTAGCCGTCAAAGACGCAGTTACTGAGCTTGAAAGGGAGAAAGCCAATCTCGAAAATCAATTGAGGCAAGCACAGGCAGATAGCAAGAATGCCACGCAGCTTGCGGAAGTTGAAAAACAGAGGCAAATTCAAGAACTAAAGAGTCAATTAGAAGCCAAGGACGTCAGCCAGAAGCTGGCTATTACTGAGGCTGTGAACTCTATTGAGAAAGAGCGGGACACGTTCAAAAACAACCTAGAGCAGGCAGCTCTTGAAAAGCAGGTAGCTGAGAAATCTCTGACCGATAAGTATGAGGTTCGCTTAAAAGATCGTGATGAAGAAATCCAGCGCCTAAAGGACTTCAAAGCAAAACTCTCGACAAAAATGGTGGGCGAAACCCTTGAACAGCACTGTGAAACGGAATTTAACCGCATACGTGCGACAGCATTCCCACGCGCTTATTTCGAAAAGGACAATGATTCCAATACTGGCAGCAAAGGTGACTACATTTTCAAGGATAATAATGATAAGGACATCGAGATCGTCTCGATCATGTTCGAGATGAAGAATGAAAATGACACTACCGCGACAAAAAAGAAGAATGAAGACTTCTTCAAAGAGCTGGATAAAGACCGTAAGGAAAAAGGCTGTGAATATGCAATTCTCGTCTCACTGCTAGAGCCTGAGAGTGAATTATACAACTCAGGTATCGTTGATGTGTCCTACCGCTATGAGAAGATGTACGTCATTCGACCACAATTCTTTATCCCAATGATCACCTTGCTAAGAGATGCTGCAATGAATGCGCTAAGCTACAAAAATGAGCTCGCTCGAGTAAAATCCCAGAATATCGATGTGACCAATTTCGAGAATGACTTAGATGACTTTAAAATGAAGTTCGGTAAGAACTACGAACTTGCATCCAAACATTTTCATACAGCCGTGAAAGAAATAGATAACTCGATCAAACACCTACAAAAAACGAGAGAAAGCCTGTTGAAGTCAGAAAACCAGCTCAGACTCGCTAACGATAAGGCTCAAGATGTGACTGTAAAAAAACTAACGCGTAAAAACCCCACCATGCAGGAAAAGTTAGCTCAGGCTAGATCCCTAAACTTACTTGATGACACAGAGTAAACCATAAAGGTAAAGACACCTAGAGCCCTTTGGCCACTTTCTCAATATCGATATCAATATCAATCTCTGCAACACCACTCAGTAGTATCTTGGCGGTATTAGGTGATAACTCACGCAAGGCTTTAAAAAACACTTTCCCATTATGCTTCGCCAGGGACTTTGCGGCTGTATCAGAGATCTCAGATATTCCGTCTAAAAAAAGGTAACCCTCGTGCACAGACAAACACTCCGCAATCTCATCTGAAATTTCTTTGATCCGGAAAAGAAAAAGATCTTCACCTTTGTAGTATGCCGCTAAATGTTTCGCCATAACGACACTGGTGAGCGATGTTAAACCAAAAAAACATAGTCCCTTACACTTAAACAATAAGCGCGCAGCATCCTCTGAAATATCTACTAGCCCCGTTAGCACTAGCCGATCTTGATACATGGACAATGCCTTTGCCGCTCCATCAGAGATTCGAGCTAGTCCCCCAAGGTCGAGCAGGCCGTTGCGCTTCGACAATGACTCAGCCGAAGGCCCAGAGAGATCACGGAGACCGCTTAGCGATAGATAACCATGATGCTTGGCTAAAGATTCTGCCGCAGCATCAGATAGACTTCTGAGGCCATGGAGCCAAAGCTCTCCTTCATGCTTTGCAAGACACAGCGCTACATCTGCTGTTATCTCCTTTAACCCACTCAAATCTAGTTCATCACTCTGCTTAGCAAGCTTTTTAGCTAGGGGTATACTCTGTAGTGACTTTAATCTAGGAAAGCCTATTTCGCCTTTGTGTTTTGAAAACGATTCAGCCGTGGCTGGTGTGATCTCAGTCAGGCTAGCAAGCCATAAATCGCTCTTCTGATTTGCAAGAATTTCAGCCGCATCATCTGCGATTGATTCGTATTCATCAAGATCCACGCTATCTTCATCTTTGATAAAGGCATGAGCTACGCTTGTCGTTATTTGTGATTCATCTTTCATACAAGTTCCTATTAAGACTTTATGCTAACGAGCTAGTTTGAATGCCCCACAAACTCCAAGCAACTGGCTTGAAGCTCATGCTGGTCACCATCATGCCGATATGCTGTGAGTGGCCCTGTATCTGCAGCAGAGAAATCAAGGCAGCATAGATTGGAGGCTTCTAGCTCCAGCGAGCTGTCGGCAGGCTTGTAATAATGGCCTATGAATAAAGGTTTTTCTGATTCTCCATAGCCTGGCAAGCTATCCAGCACATTTGGATCAAGTGGAATGTCTGTGAAAATATTGTTTGGGGGAAATACCATATTACTTAGCGTGGGTCTAGATACGTTCTTACCCCACCACTTGGCACGGAATTCGGTGCGCGCGTTACCCGCATAATCAGGAAAACTCTCCTCCGCCGGCATAGGTAGCTCAACTCCCTTCAAGACGGCTTCAACTGCCTCGTATTCGGGAGTATCTTTCTGCGCGCTCTTACGAAGAAAAAGCTCATCTGCCAGTGTCCGGTCTGCGAGTAATGCTAAATGCTCGCTGTGCCAACAAGCATGAACCGCACGAAGCTCAGGCAAATCTAAGAAGAATGGTAGCGTCTTAATCCAAGGCAGCCAGAGCTCATGGATCTCGTCTGGATAATACGCAAAAGCGTCATGTGTCTTCTGATGCATATGCTTATTCTTGTCACTGTGCGGCCTCAGGTAAGCTCCCTGCTCATTTTGGCTGTGATATGCTACCAAATTATACTCATGGTTGCCCAATATGCATTGCGCAACACCAGATTCTACCATGTTGCGCACACAGACAAGCACCTCTCGTGTTCCGTTAGGATTATCTCCACGTGGGTCAACCAGGTCACCCAGGAAAATGATCTTTCGTCCCTCACTATGAACATGGCATTCGCCATTGTGCACATACCCAAGCTTCAACAACATGAGCTCGAGTTTATCCCAACGGCCGTGTATATCTCCTATTATATCGTAACAATTTGGCACATTTTTCATGTGGGTGCACGCAATACACATATCTGGGGCAATTGGAAGTTCAATCAACAGTCATTCATATTACACATCAAAAAATAATAGTCATATACCAGCGTGAAGATACACCCTTGCCTGCAAAACGTCCTGTCTTCGCAAGTCAAATATTGACGGCTCCTCTTTGCTGTTTAATTTTAAACTATGAAATTGATCGTCGCAGGAGGTAGAGATTATGTGCTGGGAGATGATGACTTCGACAAACTCTCCTCCATCGATGGCATTACTGAGCTTGTGTCAGGTGGCGCCAGAGGCGTAGATCAGTATGCTGAGACTTGGGCTACCTCCAAAAACATACCCATAAAACAATTTAAACCCGACTGGAAGTCATACGGGCGGGCTGCGGGTCCAGTTCGCAACAGGGAAATGGCAAAATACGCTGATGCTGTGATGTTATTTCCCGGAGGAAAAGGTACGGCATCTATGCTCGAGATTGCGGTAAAAGAAAATCTCACTATTTTTGATTACCGCCTCGCCTAGCTAGGAACTCACCCACCTAGCCAGGAACTCACCCACAAACCAACCACCCGCTCGCAGCAAGGCTATGAGTATCTTTTGTGCCTGAAAGAAGGTCAGGAAGAGATTTGGTGCATTGGGCCACCCTAGCCTGTCAAAGTACATAATAACACCATCACTGTTCAATACCTCAATTAAAAACAGGTCATGCAGAGAAATAGTGCATCTCTCTTGAATACAGATCACTCCGCGGGCGTGGCACATAGAGGTCAGATGCGGATCAGTCCGCCATTAGTGATTTGCCTCACATAGTAATCCCCGACAAGAAAACTCAGGTCATACACCTGAAATAGAATCTCTAACCCTGCCAGACGCCGTGACCTTGTCCACGCAGGTCATCGGCGTGGCGAACTTCCATCTGTTCTGCATCGGCATGGCTCATAAGCGGTAGATGAGAAAACTTATCTCGTGCAAGCTCCACGCCGTATTCACAGGCATATCTTGATGCATGTTGGTGGCCACTCATGTGCACTTCAAATCTTTCTTCAGGTGTCTTGCTTGTCATACCGACATAGTAGCATGCCTTTCCTACTTTGTAGTTTGGGTTAGCCCTACGAAATCGCCTCTTATCATTAAATATTGCATCACGCAATCTGATCACATAGATGCAACATGTAGGCCGATCTCTATTGGCCCTAAGTTGCTCACGAAATGACCCCAGTGGAAAGTGCCCTTGATCCATATCTACGAGAGTCAGAGCATCACCAACAATGTGATAATAGAAACTTGGCGCATAATCTTTGACAAGTTCGATAAGCGCATCAGAAGCAATATCCCAGACCGCTAGCGACTTAATTTCCTCTGACCAGTCACCGGAGACGACTTTGATTACCTTCTTACTTCCCCCCAGTTGATTGACACGCCTTCTCATAGCTCGCCTACGATTTGTCTCTTCCTGCGTGCCCGACAAATCAACCCCACATGCAGGAATAATCCAGAACTCGTCAGGAAGTTCTGGATTCACATTTTGGGAAATAAATAATGGATCACTTATTGGCATGTTATTTTTCAATTAAACCAAATGATATGTGCCCCAGGATTATGTCGGTCTTGGGCAAAGGTGCCCCCAGTACTGGTTGCCAGCTCTTTCATGAGTTTGATAGCCTTGGGACCTATGACTGATTGCCCTGTGCTGGAGCCGTGACCATGAATGATCTTAACACCAGCGTGCCCGTAATAAATGGCTTTATCGACAGCTGACTCAATCTTCCCACGGGCGTCATCCCAAGTTTCACCGCCGTGGGCGACATCCACCTCAAGCATTCCAAACAAACTCTCACTCCGGATGGGTGCCTCGCACTTCGGGCAACAATCATGGCGCCCAGCCTTCACAGGGAAACCGCAGCGCGGGCACTCTAGTTTTGTATGGTCATGGCTACTCATTGCGATGCAGGTATGCTTAAAATATACTTAACTATGATACCTTACCATGCCGGTGAATGTAGGCACAAGACAGGAAATAAGCACAAATTCCCTGTAATACGGTATTACAGCTATTCACTACGTGAATGCCCTTTGGGCTCCATGGTGCCCTCCCCGGGCCATTTCTACTTTTCCCATTTCTACTTTCAGCTTTTTGCCACCCTCTCCAACCCAACAATTGCAACGTTTTTCATTTTAATTGCAATATTATGTTGCAATCTACATTTCTGGCTGTATGATCAGTGCGCCGATGAAAAAACAAACGACAAAAAACGATGCCATCATTACCATTCCCGAGCTTGCCGTTCGGGAATTGAACCAAGTTGAGCAAATGCTTCCAGACTTCTCTATGCAAGATCTGGTGAACTGGGTCAACCAGGCTGTTGCAAGGTTTTACCCCGAGGCTGATGAAAGTGGCGACAAGCGGGTGAGCAATAGCTTCACGGTACGCACCCTACGCCATTACCAGACGCTGGGATGCTTAGATGCTCCGGAGAAGGTCGGCCGCTGTGCCGTCTACGGTTTCCGCCATTACCTGCAGGCACTGATGATCCGCAAGCTACTCTACCTGCGCTGCTCACCGGATAGCATCCGGGCAACTCTCAAGGGCAAGACGAATACAGAATACAAGCAAATGCTTTTTGCCGATCTGGACATCGTAAGTAGCGCATCCCCGGTAGCAGTGCTGCATCATCCCGTGGACACTCCCGCTAAGGAGACTAGCCAAACTACACAACATGAATCCTGGCTGCGTATTCCACTCGGCCCGGGAGCCGAGCTCCATCTCGAAGGCCCACCTGTGAAATTGACTGCCGCCCGCAAGAAGGAGCTACTGCAGCAAATCAAAAACCATCTCAAAGGATAAATCCGAAAACTAAACACACACAACACCAAGCAATACTGACTATGACTACTACTATGAACAAACCTACATCCCCCCTCCTCAAGACCAACTACCTCGCTAAGCAACTCAAGCATGACGTGCTCAGCATCGCCCTAAAAAATGGCCGCCGCGTGGGCACCAAGGGCCATGCCATCGTGGAGCGCTATCTTGAGCAGCGCCTTCAACAGATCGGCTGTGTGCCTTACTCGGGAGACTCCTTCAGACTACCCTATGAGGATGAGGGTATCGACTTCACCAATATTGTTGGCGTGATCCCTGGCAAGGACCGCTCGCTGCAGCCCCTACTCATCGGCGCCCACTACGACAGCGTGATCGATGCGCCCTGTGCGGATGACAATGCGGCGGCAGTGGCGATTGCTCTGGCTGCAGGAGAAATCGCTGCTGATCTCGGCAACCTGGACCGTGATCTCATTATTGCCATCTTTGACGCCGAGGAGCCCCCACACTTCCAGACCTACTCGATGGGCTCAAACCGTTTCTACGAGGATCAGATGAAGCCTGAGGGGGTTCATGCGGCTCTTGTAATGGATCTGGTGGGACACGATGTCTGTTTTCCCGCGGAATGCCTAGGCCAAGTTCCTGGTATTGGCTCGCTGCTGGATAAGATTCCAGGACTCGCTGACAAGGATATCAATGTGCCATTAGTGAGTAACTTACTCTTCGTCACCGGCACAGAGAGTAATGCTGGTCTGATCGATATCGTCGGCGAGCACCACTCACCCAAAGGGCTGAAGGTGCTACCCACACTTAATAACTACGTTGGTGATATGAGTGATCATGGTATCTTCCGTAAGAATGGTGTCCCCTATCTATTCCTCTCCTGCGGACGCTGGGCTCACTACCACATGCCGAGTGATACTCCCGACCGTCTGAACTATAAGAAGATGGCACACATCACCCACTACACCTGTAACCTGCTCGCTGGCATGGATGCCAAGGAGATGACCCGTGGGGATGTAGAACAGTATCACGATACCCTGGAGCTAGAGGCCAGCCAGCTGAAGAAAGTGCTGGGGCCAGAGCATAACATAGCACTCAAGAAAATGGGCATCAGCGCGATCACCTGCCGAGATGATATGACCCAATTTGCCAACTCTCTGATGAATGCCGGTTTGTAGGTTCTGATGCGAACCAGACGCTATTACCACCACACTCGAAAACATACTTTCACAAATACAAAACACATTAATCCACAAAGATTAATCAAGCATATGCAAAACGAAAATGTAATCAGAATACTCATCGAAAGTCTGCGTGAGAAAACGCAGCATCACCCAGACGATTCAGTCTCGTGGTATAACCTGGGTGTTGCCCATGATATGATCGGGGAAGCCGAGGCCTCCATCGCCTACTACCGCATCGCGATTAAACACGATCCTAAATATGTGCTACCTCGTTTTAATCTAGGGTGCACCCTCCTTAAAATGGGGGCCGCTCAGGAGGCCTTGGATGAGTTCTTGGCATTAACCAAAGTAGCTCCCAACGTGGCCGATGGCTTCTTCATGCTTGGCGCTACCTATGGCGCTCTGGATCAGACGGAAAAACTCATTGAGGCCACGGAGGCTGGGTTGAAACTCGAGCCCGATTCAGTGAGGGCGCAGCACAATCTCGACATAGCTTACAATCGGTTACGCGAGTTTGAAGATGGGACGGATTCATAACAAATTCTAACATTAAACCAAAAAATACTGGCCAGTTTATTGCCTAACAATATTCACCTCAAATCCTACATCTTCCAAATCTTTGACAAGTAGACTCAAATGCTCTTCTGTGCCATTGCCAGTGGAATGAGCAACTACGGTTACTTTCTTGGTATGTTTTGCAATACGCTCTTTCACTGCTGTCTTAGCGAAAAGCTGCTGTAAATCACCTTTCTTGTAGTTAGGATTATCGGGGTGAGGATTCAAGAGCTGCTTCTTACCTTCTTTCCATACCAGGCATGGCGTAAACACCGCTGCTATGGATAAGTCTGATGATTCGTGAGACGGAAATACGATTGTAAATTTCATAATTGCTAACTGTTAATTATATAAGCTGAGCAATGCAATCAGATTCTTCATGTATAAATACCAAACGAGAAAAGGAGAGGAAAACAGGTCATGCAGAGAAATAGTGCATCTCTCTTGAATACAGATCACTCCGCGGGCGTGGCATCGTTGCTGATGGCAAAATGGTGAAACAGATTGCTGATAGCTCTGAGCAATAGCTCTTATCTCAATCCATCCAGCGGGGTCTTGCCCTGCACCTTGGTTTTCTGTCTGCCGTAGTAGTCGGGTTTGCTTGTCTGGGCCTTGCCAGTGGTGCGTCCGCTCTTGTCCTTAAACGTGGTAGTCTGCCTACCGTAGTAATCTGGCTTCTGGCTTTCCGATGATCCGATCACTCTGCCACGGCTGTCTTTATATATTGTTCTCACCCTGCCGTAGTAGTCGGGTTTACTTATCTCAGCGGTGCCTATGGTTCTTCCTCTGCTATCTTTGTAGACGCTTTTCTTTCTGCCATAGTAATCAGGTTTACTTGTTTCAGCGGTGCCTGTGGTTCTTCCTCTGCTGTCTTTGTAGACGCTTTTTTTCCTGCCATAATAATCAGCTTTCTCGGTAATGATCTCCCCTGTTTTTCGACCGCTGCAATCTTTGGTGACTGACTTCTTCCTGCCGTAGTGGTCTTCCTTTTCAGTGACGATGGAATTGTCTGCGAGCAATGCGGTTGCACTGATGACGAAGGACAAAGCTGTGGTGATCGATTTAAGTTTCATACGTGTGGTTAGTCGTTATTCACTGGCAGATTATTCAGATTAATTTTTAACACGTGCATTGATGCTCACAAACATAAGCCTCCGTTTACCGCCAGTGCTCTGGGATCTTCAGGCTGTAGGTTGATTCGAGGAACTGGAGGCTTTGCAAGATGCTTTGATGCTGAGCCTCGTCGTATGGCTGCCCCGCCTTCTTCAGATCAACGAGCTGTTTGAGCTGTGGTAGCTCATACATGCCTAGTTGAAAAAAGTTCGCCCAGGTAGGCTCACCGAATAGGCGGTAGATGACCTCATTATCGTCCCGATCACTCGCCAGGCGTTTCTTGCCGGTGATTATTTTCTCCGCAGCCTCGGCCTCGTCTTGCTCATCATAGGTATTAAGAAGTTCCATCTGCGGGAATGCTGCGTGGTAATCGGTTATTTGTCGATCCTGAGCGTGAATAGAGTCGATACATAAGCATCGCCCGGATCCGTAACTTGGTCATCTTTGTTGGTTGCGTGTGCTTTTATCATTGGGCTACAAACAATAATTTTTTTGCATATTGGGAGAAAGGTGGTTGATTGAGCGCGCATGTTATCCCGCATTCAAAAAAATTTTTCCAAACGCTTCAGAGCATTGCTGTGTAATAATGCTACTGGGAGTGTGCCGTGGCTTGGGGCTGTGGCCGAGGGAGAAGGGCCCGGGTTCTTTACACCTGATGATGCACCGTGGGTGATTCATGCTGATTTAGCGACGATGCCAGGCGGTGTGCGCGCGCTCTTACTGCAGGCACTCCATCCAGGTAGTCTGGCCGGAGTCAGAGATCACTCACGCTATAAGGACGATCCTCTTGGCAGACTGGCGGGGACAATCCAGTGGCTGACAGTCACGACCTTTGCATCCAAGGAATCACTTTTAAAAGAGTCGGAGCGCATCAAATCGATGCACAAGAATGTGAAGGGCACTTACACCGATGCCCGGTCTGATACCAAGTCATACAGCGCATACCACCAAGATCTCTTGTTGTGGGTGCACATTGCCTTTACAGATTCATTTTTAAAATCTCATCAGGCGTATTCATCCACTCCGATTCCCGGCGGGGCTGATGCGTATGTAAAGCTGTGGGGTGAGTCAGTTCGGCTTCTCGGGCTGAAACAAAGACCAGCTGATGCAACTGAGCTAAACGATGCCCTGGAGCGCTTCGAGAGTGAACTTGTTGTCTCAGATGACACCAAAGAGGTGATCCAATGGATTTATAAGGCACCCCTGCCCGGCGCAGCAAAATTTGTCTACAAACTTTTATTCCAAGCAGCCTACCTAACACTCGATCAGAGGCATCAAAAAATGATTGGGATAAAGACATTACCCGCGTGGATCATCCAGCCAGCCACTCGCATGGCACTCAGCTGTATGAAGTTCATGCTGGGTGATAATGATCCACTGCAAGACGCCGCAAGAGATCGACTGGCACGATGGAAAAAAAACAATACTCCAGAGAGCAGCTAACTGAGCTCAGATGTTGTCATTGATCGATTACCACTCACCGATGCAACGCGTGAGGTTTTTGCCTACCAGTCCTTGAGCTCTTTCCTCGTTGCTCTGAATATTTTTTCGTGTTTTGTCATCCGGCCAGTTACACGCTTGCGCCAGAGCCGGAAGCTAGATGGCTTAAGTTCGCGACGCATGATCTTGATCACCCCGGATTCGGGAATGCCCGTCTTTCTTTGGATCTCATCAAACGTGGTGCGATCTCCCCACGCCATCCGAATAATTGCACTCGTTTGGTCTGGGGTGAGATCTGGCTTGGCTGGTTTACCCATGTAACCAATGAAGCAAGGAATGGATCACGCGCAAGTAGTGATCCACGGCAGGGCAATCATCAGATGACTACAGCAGCAATCAGACCACCCGAGCTGTAGACTAGTTCTGCTCAGCAAAACGAACCATGACGATGGAAATGATCGATCGCAGGGCTATCGCCCCCTACTCGCCCTCCCTACTCACTCATTTCTTCCTCAACAAATTCAAGGACAAGGTCAACGAGCTCATCCATGCCGCCAGAAAGCTCATCTTCAATGGTGACAAGGTATTCGGTCTCGGACTCCGAGTAATCGTTACGATCGTCGTTACGTGCACCACACCAACGGCTTGCGTTCATGGGATCAACGATGCCACTAGCACCAATAAGTTCAAATGAGTTAATGATACGCTGGTGCTCGATACTGCTCTGCCAAAATTCATGTAGGCAGTCTTCACTTTGGAGAACTGGCACAGTCTCATAGATATCCATGAGAGCACGTTCTTCACGACTGAGGTCACGCTCAGTAGCTTCGCTTTCAAGCTGATCTATAAGTAATTCGACTTTATCTGGCCATTCAATGGGTTCCTGTAAAAACATGCTGAGGTGGGCATAAAATAAGAAAGCAGGGTTTGCCAAGCCAAACCTACATATAATTTGTATTTTAATTTATCCAGGGTCACCAGTCGCCGCATTTGAAGCTATCCAGATGTATCAGATTCGGTATCAATATCTCCTCCGAACAACCTAGCAATATAGCCCGATTCGATTGCACAGCTTGGTTTTTAGAGGTTTTTAGTATTGCGCGGGTAAGTAGCTAACGTGGTAACGTCGTTGCCTCATCTAAGCGATCGGCATTAATCAGACTAATCGACTGTAAAGCATATCTCTAGGGGTGAATTCTTTAGCTAATCAACTACTACTGATCTGCAAATGTGCCACGTAACAACAAGACGCAAGTTTATCCACTCAACAAAGGCCATGGGGCTTGGGCTGTGCTCTTCACCCCTGTGGGCAGGCATCAATCATGCATTGGCGGACACCCACGCCACACAAAACAATCCAACAAAAAACAAGGATATGAAAACAGGATTAGTCAGTGACCAACGTTATCTGAAACATGCTCA
>Ga0222716_10000518_pt1 | contig 33361 bp, 39 predicted proteins | sample C33_13DmetaG_FD_165044 | JGI IMG/M metagenome (GOLD analysis project Ga0222716, IMG submission 165044) | Estuarine water microbial communities from San Francisco Bay, California, United States - C33_13D | ecosystem: Environmental > Aquatic > Marine > Unclassified | place: USA: California... | reverse complement strand
CACAGCAGAGAGATTAATGAAGTCTGCACAAAGAGTTGGAACTGCTGATAACGATATCAATGCAATTGGTTCTATGGGAATGATTCCACAAGGTTATGTGGTTAACAACTTCCTAACAGACACTGATGCGTTCTACATCGTTACAGACGTGCCAAATGGTATGAAGTACTTCGAAAGATCACCTATCTCTACTAAGATGGAAGGTGACTTCGATACTGGTAACATGAGATACAAAGCTAGAGAAAGATACTCATTTGGTGTATCTGACCCTAGAGGTATCTTCGGTGTTGAAGGTGCTTAATACTTTCGAGTATTAATTATTTTGAAGGGGCCCTTGATGGGCCCCTTCTTTTTTGATAGAAAGAGAAACTTATGAAACAAAAATATCTAATTAAAATCTTTACTAAATATCTTCAAACACAGTTTGAATTAGAAAGTGATAAAGAAATAAATACCGTTGAAGAGCTACATAAACCTATCATTGACTTTCTAGGAAAATCTGATATAGTTTGGGAACAAAATGATTTACAGTATTCAAGCACTGTAAATGATTTTTATATAACCTATGAGGAGGTTTATAATGGCTCAGGACAACATGGTACTGTTCGCCAAGAAACTCAAACTCGAGTCTAGATGGAACGAGTTATTTCTTGAAAACAAAGGACAGATAACACCAGAAATGTCTGTTTTAGGTGATGAGATTAAAACAGTTATTAGATCCATCATTAAAAAACAAGAAGCAGAGATCCACACCAATCCTAGAGATGGTGAAATTCATCTTTACGCTGGTTAATTAGGACTCTATATCGTTAAAAACGACGTTTTTTCTGTAGGGATTTCTTGCACTAATTTTAAATTTAGTATATAAATTAATCACTATACATAATTAATATTCTACATAGACGCGTATAGTCGACGGCCTAGAGACTATGTGGAATCAACTAGGAGAACATACTATGGCAAACACTACATTTAAAGGTCCAGTAGTAGCCCTTAACGGGTTTATTGGTGGAGCAAACGTTAACCCACACACAGGTACAGATGACACACAACAAGGTGGCAGTGTTGCTTGGACTGTTGGTTCAAATACTTCAACTGTTACTATCGCATCTGGCACAAGAGCTGGTGAAACTTTAAGCGCAGTTGGTAATGCAGGTGTTATGATTTATGTTTCTAATGGATATACAGGAAATCCTGTGTATGCTTTTTCTGATGGTTCAGATTGGAAACAAGTCATTACTGGTACTAACATTACAGCAAGTTAAAAAATTATGGAGCTCCTTCGGGAGCTCTTAAAAATTTAAGGAGTTTAAAATATGAAATCAGATGTTAAATCAGTCAGAGTCGATGGAACAGGTTCTGTATTCGCTGGAAGAACAAGATTAAGAGGTATTATTGTAGAAAATACAAATGCTTCTACTGCTCAATCTATTACCTTACAAGATACAGATGGAACTCAATTTCAAGTAAGTTGTCCAGCAGGGGATGTATTTGCTTTTAATGTTCCAGAAGATGGAATTTTGTTTAAAGGATTTATGACTGTAAATGCAATTGGAGCAGATGTAGCCGCTACTATACTATTAGATAAATAGGAGCTTAAATGGCTAACACTACTTCCGGAACATATATCTTTGATAAGAATTTTCAGATTGATGAAATCATAGATGAAGCTTATGAGAGAATTGGCTTGCAGCCAAATGCAGGTTATGATATTAAAACTGCGCGACGATCTCTAAACATTTTATTTCAAGAATGGGCAAACCGTGGTTTGCATTATTGGGAAGTTGCAAATAACTCAATAACTTTGGTAGATGGTCAAGCAACTTATACAATGTATCGTTCGACAGGTGATGGTACTTCTGACGCCACTAGCATATATGGCGTTGATGATATATTGGAGTGCTCTTATCGGAATGCATCTTCTATAGATACACCTCTTACAAAAATTAATAGATCAGCTTATCAAGCTCTTTCAAATAAATCATCTGAAGGACAACCTGTACAATATTTTGTACAAAGATTTATAGACAGAGTTACAATAACTTTATATCTTACTCCTGGCTCATCTGAAGCCGGTAATACAATTAACTATTACTACGTGAAAAGGATTCAAGATGTTGGAAATTATACAAACGCAACCGATGTACCTTATAGGTTCGTTCCTTGTATGTGCGCGGGCCTTGCTTATTATTTGGCAATTAAAAAAGCGCCTCAAAGGATCCAAGAATTAAAAATGCTTTACGAAGATGAATTACAAAGAGCTCTAGCTGAAGATGGTTCTTCTTCAAGTACATTCATAACCCCTAAAACTTATTATCCAAATGTCTAATTTATCTAGAGGAAAATACGCACAGGCAATATCAGATAGAAGTGGTCAAGCATTTCCATATAAAGAAATGGTTACAGAATGGAATGGAGCCTTTGTCCATTATTCTGAGTTCGAGCCTAAGCATCCACAGTTAGAACCTAGAAGATTTACTGCTGATGGACAAGGTTTACCTAAAGCAAGACCTGCAAGAGTAGAACCTGCAACACCAAATTTATTACAATCAAATCCTTTTACTTTAACATCAGGCTCAGGAACTGTTTCTGTTTATGAAACAAATCATGGAAGAACAACTGGAGACATTGTTGTATTTAGAAATGTAGATGGAACTCCTGGAGGAATTGCTTATTCTGTATTTGAAAACACAAATGGATTTAGTATAACAGTAACAGATATAAATAATTATACGTTCTTATTAGGTGCTACACCTACAAGAACAGAAAACGGAGGGGGTATAACTGTGACCGCTGGTCCAGTAACCTTAACACCATAATGACATACGCAGAACTTGTACAAAAAATTAGAGATTATACAGAAACAGATTCAAATGTTTTAACAGATACCATTGTTAATGGTTTTATTGAGAACGCTGAATGGAGAATATTTAGAGAAGTAGATTCTGATAATAACAGAAGGTATGCAACAGCTAATTTAATTATCTCACAAAGATATATAGATACTCCAGCAGATTTATTGGTTATAAGATCAGCTCAAATTGTAGACTCTGATGGCAGTTCTCAACCGGATAATAGAGATTTTTTAGAATATAGGGATACTAGTTTTATATCAGAATATAATCCAACAGGAGCTACAGGAGTACCTAAGTATTTCGGTTATTGGGATAAAGACACTATTGTTTTAGCTCCAACTCCAGACGCTACTTATGAAATTCAATTAAATTATATCTTGAAAGACCCAGGTTTATCGAGTACAAATACAACAACATACTTAAGTAAGTATTTTCCCAACGGACTTTTGTATGCATGCTTAGTTGAAGCATTTTCTTTTTTAAAGGGGCCAAATGATCTCTTGCAATTATACGAAGGAAGGTATAAACAAGTAGCAGAAGGCTTCTCAATTGAACAAATGGGAAGACGAAGACAAGATGAATACCAAAATGGTGTTCCTCGAGTTGGAAAAAAATAAGGAGATAAACTATGGCTATAACACAAGCGATCGCAAATGCGTTTAAGAAACAATTACTAGAAGGAGATCAAAATTTTGCTTCTGGTGGTGATAAGTTTAAGCTAGCTCTTTATACTTCTTCAGCAACTCTAAACTCAGCGACTACTGCTTATACAGCTTCTAATGAAGTTGCTAACAGTGGTACTTACGCAGCTGGTGGTGGTGCTCTGACAGGTCAAAATACTTCAATTGCATCAGGTGTTGCAATTGTTGACTTTGCAGATTTATCATTCACAGGTGTAACGTTGACAGCTAGAGGTGCATTAATCTACAACACATCTTCTGCAGTTACTAATGCAGCAGTTGCAGTTTTAGATTTTGGAGCAGATAAAACAGCTACATCAGGAACTTTCACAGTACAGTTTCCAGCATTTACTACAGCAGCAGCTATACTAAGAATATCTGGTTAAGGAGAACTAAATGGCTTTAGTCGTAAATGATAGAGTTAAAGAAACCTCTACCACTACCGGTACAGGTTCGTTTACTCTTGCAGGAGCAGTCACAGGATTTGAAACATTTTCATCTGCAATTGGAAATACGAATACAACGTATTATGCAATTGTAAACACTACTGATGGTGAATTTGAAGTAGGGCTTGGAACTGTTGGTGCAGGTACTTTATCAAGAGATACAATTATATCATCATCAAATAGTGATGCTGCAGTAGATTTTGCTGCAGGAACTAAAAATGTATTTTGTACATTACCGGCATCTAAATCAGTTATCCTTGATGCGAGTGGAAACATTGTTGCAAACAATGGATCTAACTTAACAAATTTAAATGCAGATAATTTAGCTTCAGGAACTTTACCTGATGCAAGATTTCCTGCTACACTCCCTGCAATTAGCGGAGCTAATTTAACAAACTTAGATGCAGATGATTTAGCTAGTGGCACAGTGCCGGACGCAAGGTTTCCTGCAACTTTGCCAGCAATTAGTGGAGCTAACTTAACAAACTTAGATGCGTCTGATTTAGCTTCAGGTACAGTACCTGATGCAAGGTTTCCTGCTACATTACCAGCAGCAAATGGTTCAGCACTAACAAATTTAAATGCATCTAATTTAGCAACAGGAACAGTAGCTAATGCAAGACTCGATGCAGAACTGGCTGCAATTGGAGGATTAACTTCAGCAGCAGATAAAGGTATTCAATTTACAGGTGTTGGTACTGCAGGAACTTTTGATTTAACAACTGCAGGTAAAGCTTTACTAGATGATGCGGATGCTGCAGCACAAAGAACTACTTTAGGATTAGGATCTCTTGCAACTTTAAATACTGCTGCTTTAGGAACTAATACAACAGGAGATTATGTACAAAATTTAACTGCTGGAACTTTAATTGATTTACAAAACAATAGCGGTGAAGGAGCAACACCAACAATAGATGTAGATTTATCTGAACTTGCAACTTCAACGTCTGATGCAGACGGAGATTTTTTTGCAGTAGTAGATGCTGCTAATGCTCAAAAGAAATTAACTAAAGGTAATATTAATATTTCAGGATTTAATAATGACAGTGGATTCATTGATGGATCTTCTTTAAATGCAGATAATTTATCTTCTGGTACAGTCCCAGACGCAAGATTTCCAGCAACACTGCCTACAGCTAGTGGAGCTAATTTAACATCTTTAAATGCAACTAACATTTCTTCAGGAACTTTAGCATCAGATAGATTACCTACAGTTCCTACAACAAAAGGTGGTACTGGATTAACTACAATCGGAAGTGCAAACCAAGTTCTTGCAGTTAATGGAGCTGGAACTGCTTTAGAATATCAAACTCCAACTACTGGAGATATTACAGGTGTTACAGCAGGAAGTGGTTTAACAGGTGGTGGATCATCAGGTGATGTTACATTAAACGTTGGAGCAGGTGCTCTTATTGATGTCACAGCAGATGCTATTGATGTAGATTTATCAGAATTAACTACTTCAACATCTGATGCAGACGGTGATTTTTTCGCTGTAATTGATTCAGCAAATGCTCAAAAGAAATTAACTAAAGGTAATATTAATATATCAGGATTTAATAATGATAGTGGATTCATTGATGGATCTTCTTTAAATGCTTCAAATTTATCTTCAGGAACTGTTCCTGATGCAAGGTTTCCAGCAACACTTCCAGCTATCAGTGGTGCTAATTTAACAAATTTAGACGCATCAGATTTAGCTTCAGGTACGGTGCCGGATGCAAGATTTCCAGCGACATTACCTGCGATCAGTGGTGCAAACCTAACAAACTTAGACGCATCAGATTTAGCAAGTGGTACAGTTCCTATTGCTAGAATAGATTTAAACTTATTAACAACTTCTACAGCAGATGGTGATGGAGACTTCTTTGTAGTTGTAGATTCTGTTGGTGCTGAGAAAAAATTAACTAAAGCAAATATTAATATCTCAGGATTTAATAACAATTCTGGATTTACTACAAACACAGGTACAGTTACTTCTGTATCAGGTGGAGATGGATTAACAGGATCAGTTACAACTTCTGGATCACTAGCAGTTGGAGCAGGAACTTTAATTGATGTAACTGCAGATGCAGTTAACGTAGACTTATCAGAACTTGCAACTTCTACTTCAGATGGAGATGGAGATTTTTTTGTTGTAGTTGATTCAGCAAATGCTCAAAAGAAATTAACAAAAGCAAATATTAATATTTCAGGGTTTAATAATGACAGTGGATTTACTACAAACACAGGAACTGTAACTTCAGTTACTGGAGGAAATGGTTTAACTGGGTCTGTTACAACATCTGGATCACTATCAGTTGGTGCTGGTACAGGTATTGATGTAGCAGCTGACGCTATTTCTGTTGATGTTTCTGACTTCATGACTAATGGCTCTAACAACAGAGTTCTTACTGCAACTGGCACAGATGCGATGAATGCAGAAGCAAATATGACATTTGATGGATCTACTTTAGCAGTGACTGGTGCTATTACAGCAACAGGAGATGTTACTGCATTTTATACATCTGATAAAAATTTAAAACAAAATATTGTAAACATTGATAACTCTTTAGATAAAGTTTCTAAATTAAATGGTGTTTACTATAACTGGACAAAAGAAGCTTTAGAAAAAAATAAACATTTAGTTGATGAAAAAGAAGTTGGGGTAATTGCACAAGACGTAGAAGCAGTTTTACCTGAACTTGTAGCAACAAGGGAAGATGGATCTAAAGCAGTTCGATATGAAAGACTTTGTGCAGTATTAATTGAATCCGTAAAAGAACTTAAAAAAGAAATAGAAGAACTCAAAAAAGGAGCCTAATCTATGGCCCTAGGAGTCACCGCATATTCAGAGGCACCTTTTGGTGCAGATAACGCTGATGTAGTTGCATATCCATTAGGTATTGAACTAACAGCACAGGAAAATTCAGGTATTGTTACTATAGATGTAGATGTTTCTATAACAGGAACACCTTTAGCTATGACAACTGGTCAAGCTTTAGGAGGATCTAAGGTAGAAGTTGATGTAACAGGAAATGCATTATCTAGTAGTCTTGGAACTACCACAGAAGCAGCGATAGGACAACAAGTTGATGTAACAGGTTTTGAATTAACTGCTAATGCTAATAATCCTACAAACGATACATTAACAGCTTTTGGTGAAGCACCTTTTGCTACATTAAGTCCGGCTACATTTAATATTCCTGTTGACGTATTTACTACTGTCGGTGGTATCGTCGGAACATTCCCTTTACCTATGTCATTAGGTGATGTTGCAATTACAGGTACTGCTAATCTTACTTTAACTGGTCAAGCTTTAACTTCTAATTTAGGTTCTGTTGCAATTACTGCTAATGCAGATGTTAGTATCACTGGTGAAGCAATGACTATTGCAGATGGTACAGCTGTCTTAGACGCAAATACATTTGCTACGGTTTCTGGTGAAGCAATGACTGCAGAAGAAGGAATAGTTGATCCTTCTCCTGATGCTTCCGTTACAGGCATTGGTATGTCTGCCGCACTAGGACTTGGAACTGTTACCGCAGGTGCAGATATAGCTGTTACTGGTGAATTATTAACAGCAGGAATAGGAAGTTTAACTGTAACAGCAGATGCTAATACGGATGTAACAGGCATAGGAATGACTGCAGAAGAAGGAATAGTGGATCCTTCGCCTGATGCATCTGTTACTGGAATTGGAATGTCTGCAGCACTAGGTCTTGGAACAGTTACTGCAGGAGCTGATATAGATGTAACAGGTGAATTATTAACAGCAGGAATAGGAAGTTTAACTGTAATAGCAGATGCTAATACGGATGTAACAGGAGAATCATTATCAATAGCTGAAGGAACTGTTTTTGCTTTTGCTGATGTGGATGTTGCAGTAACCGGTCAAGCAATGACTATACAGGAAAATGCTCCGACAGTTATTGGAGATGCAAATGTTTCTGTAACAGGAATAGGCTTTACAGCAAATCTTGGAACAGCTGTTTTAGACGCTGATACTTTAGTAGATTTAACTGGTTTTGGTTTAACTATGCAGGAAGGAACTGCAACAGCACCAGATTCATTAGCTATATTAACAGGAATTGAAATGACAATGGCTCAAGGAAGTGTTAAAAATGTGATGTGGAGTGAAGTAAATACAGGAACAATCCAACCGTGGACGGAAGTTGACACTGCTGCATAAATGAAATATTATGATATAATTTAAGGAATCTAATATATGGCAAATACTACATCAGCAAGTTTAAAATTAACGGTTCAGGCAACTGGTGAAAATTCAGGAACTTGGGGACAGATTACAAACACAAATTTATTGATCCTTGAACAAGCTATAGGTGGATATGCAGGGGTTGGATTAAATGCAACGACTGGTGCTACTTTAGTATTTTCAAATGGAGCTTTATCTAATGGTAAAAATCAAATTATAAAATTAACAGGAGTTATTACATCAAATGTAAATGTAGTTATTCCAGATGGAATTGAAAAAGCCTATATAGTTGAAAATGCAACTATCGGTGCATTTACAGTTACTTTTAAAACAAGTTCTGGAACAGGGGTCACCTGGGCTACAACTGATAAAGGTAAAAAGATGATTTATTCTGATGGAACAAATGTTGTAGATGCAGCTTTTACAGAAGTTTCTTCAGATATTTCTCCGCAGTTAAGTGGTGATTTAGATCTTAATTCAAACGATATTACAGGAACAGGGAATATTATTATCACAGGTGATATAAATACTACAGGTGATATAAATACTACAGGAAATATAGAAATTACTGGAACATTAACGGCAGACAATGATGTACAAGCAGATTCAATAGGCGTAGGAACTGCTCCTTCAGGAACCACTGGACAAATACGTGCTACTGATGATATAACAGCTTTTTATTCTTCAGATGCTATGTTAAAAGAAGATATTACAAATATTCCTGATCCACTAGAAGCATTGAAAAAATTAAATGGGGTATTATTTAATTGGAAAGATGAATGGATTAAAAAACAAGGTGGTGAAGATGGCTATTTTGTTAGAAAAAAAGATGTCGGAGTAATTGCTCAAGAAGTAGAAAAAGTTTTACCTGAAGCTGTTGCTCAAAGAAAAGATGGTATTAAAGCTGTAAAATATGATAGACTTACATGTTTACTAATTGAAGCAGTTAAAGTATTATCTGATAAAGTAGAAAATTTAATTAAGGAGAAAAAATAAATGTCGGTCCCTAATACAAACGTTGGATTGTCAAGTTTACAAACTGAATTTGGAGGTTCTCCTCCAATATCTATTTCTGAATATTATGCTGGTGGAGCTAATGTTCCTCCAGGAACTTCAGGTCCTTTTGGATCGGTTCCATCTTCTGGACAAATCAATATGGGAAATTTTAGAGGTACACAAAACATAGCATATATTACTGCTACTGGTGGAACTGAATATCCTGTCACTGGTGGATACAAATATCATAAATTTACAGGCCCAGGCACATTTACAGTAACACAATTAGGAACACCTGCTCAAAACAATGTTGACATTGTTGTAGCTGCTGGTGGAGGCGGCGGCGGTGGCCGTGGCGCATATGACGGAGCTGGCGGAGGTGGAGCTGGTGGTTATAGACAAATTAACGCTATTCCAGTTTCAGTAACTGGTTATCCAATTTCAATTGGCGGTGGTGGAAGTGGAACTTCAGACCGACAAAAAGGTGGAGCAGGTGGATCATCTTCTGCTATGGGTTATACGTCATCAGGTGGTGGCGGTGGTGGATGTGAAGGCCCTGTCCCTAGAGATGGAATCCCAGGAGGATCTGGCGGTGGTGGCGGAGGCTTCTTAGGTAGAGGAGGAACTGGAATTCCAGGACAAGGTTTCCCAGGCGGTGATGATGGTGGAGTAAGATTAGGAACTTCTTATACCTGTTCTGGTGGAGGTGGCGGTGGATCTGCTGCTCCTGACCAAGGCTCATCGACAACAATTCAAGATGGTGGAGTAGGAGGACCAGCTCCAGCATTTGCAACAGGTTCATCTTCAGGTCAAGGAGGATACTACTGCGGTGGCGGTGGAGGTGGTGGAGAACCACGAACTAACCCACCAGCACCTGGAGGAACAGGTGGACAAGGCGGTGGTGGAAATGGTTTTTTACAAGGTCTTAACGCTGGTGCTACTAATACTGGTGGTGGAGGCGGTGGAGCTGGTGGCTCTAACTGGGGATCAGGAAACGGACAAGCAGGAGGATCAGGTATCGTTGTAATTAGATACCAGAAAGCGTAATTATGGCACACTTTGCAAAACTAGATGAAAATAATGTAGTTATTAATGTTGAACATGTTAATGACCAAGATTGTTTAAAAGATGGAGTTGAAGACGAAGCAACAGGTATTGCTCATCAAGCAGCAATTACAGGTTATTCTAAATGGAAACAATATTCTTTTAATACGCTTAATAATCAACACGCTTTAGGTGGAACTCCATTTAGAGGAAACATGGCAACTATTGGTGGAACATATGATGAAATTAATGATATGTTTTTCCCACCTAGAATTCATCCATCATGGGTAAAAGATGTAGTTAACGCAAAATGGATACCACCTGTAGCAGAGCCTACAAGTGACGACCCTGAAAAAGGAATAGTTTGGGATGAAACTAATATTAGATGGGTTAGAACTAATATAGCTACTGGAAATTTTGTAGATTACTGGAACCCTAATAATTCTACTTGGAATCCTATTACATAGACTAGACTTTTTTTTAAAAAAATATATACTACTATAAAAAGTATATAGAAATTATGAAGAAACACATTTTAACACAACAAGAAATATGTTGGGGAGAGATCAATAGTTATCAAACGATTGATTTAGATAAAATAAAAAATCTAATTATAGAAAATAGTGATATTACAAAGTTAAAAGATTTAACTAATTTATTTAACGATATTAGAATTCCATTAGATCAAAATATTCTTTGGTACCATGATTATATTAGAGATAAATATAAAGCATTTAATATGTTTACTTTAACAGCTGAAGATTGGTATGGACAAATTTTAAAACCAGGAGAAAATTCTTACAAAAGAAATCATGTTAATCCTAACCATACTCATAGATCTCCTCAATACACTAGTGTTTTAGTGTTACAAGGAGAGGGAATAGCAACCTTAGAATATGATGATAATATTGATAAAGGACTTTTGTGGCATCATCCATTACAAAAACATCATTTTATTGTTTTCAACAGTAGTTTAGATTTTTTTATACATAAAAATAGAGGAGATAAGGACTTAATTTATCTAGTAGTTCATTATAAAAAGTTTTAATGAATTTAAATTATATCTATTATTATTTTACAGGTGTTTTAAAAGACGATTTTATTAATCGTGTAAGAGATATAGCAAGAGCCTTTAACGAACAAAAAGGTTCTATAGGTAGCGAAGAAGCAATGATTAAATCGGGTAAAAAACCGACCACTAAAGATACAACCCATTTTGAAAAACTAAGAGATTCTAATGTAGCATGGATAGACCAACAATGGTTGTATGATGCCGTACATCCTTATGTTCAAGAAGCTAATGAAAAAGCAGGTTGGAATTTTGAGTGGCATTGGACTGAACCTGCTCAATATACAATTTATAGAAAAGGACAACATTATGATTGGCATCAAGATAGTTGGCCTTATGCTTATGAACCAAATAGAGGTACTTTAGCAGGAAAGGTAAGAAAATTATCTGTAACCTGTAATCTAACTGACCCTAAAGAATATAGTGGTGGAGAGTTAGAATTTTACCAACCTCAAAATCCAAAATTAAAAAAGAAATTAATTAAATGTAAAGAAATACTACCTAAAGGATCTATTATTGTATTTCCTTCTTTTATATGGCATAGAGTAACACCTGTGACAAAAGGAAAAAGAACTTCTTTAGTGATGTGGAATTTAGGAAAGCCGTTTGAATGAGTTTTGAAAAAGAAAATTATACTGTTGTTAAAAAAGCAATAACAAAAGAATTAGCTGCTTTTTTATATAATTATTTTACAATAAGAAGAATAGTAACCGATACATATTTCCAATCAGGAATGATTAATAAAGATGAAACTATGTTTGGTACTTACAATGATGAGCAAATAAATAATACATTTTCAATTTATGGAGATATCGCTTTTGATACATTACTTTTAAAATTACAAGATTTAATGCAAGAAACAACTGGATTAAGTTTATACCCTAATTATAGTTATGCAAGATTTTATAAAACAGGTGATGAATTAGAACGACATAAAGATAGATTTAGTTGTGAAATATCAACTACCTTATTTTTAGGAGGAGATAAGTGGCCTATATTTTTAGAGCCTTCTGGTAAGAAAAATAAACCAGGAAAAAAAATAGATTTAGATGTTGGAGATATGTTAATTTATAGAGGTAATATATTAGAACATTGGAGAGATCCATTTAGTGGAGCGCACTGCGCACAAGTATTTTTACATTATACTAATACAAAAACTAAGGGATCTTTAAAAAATATTTATGATGGGAGACCTCATGTAGGAGTACCACGTGATAAATTTAATAGGTAGGTTTAGTAAACATTTAGATCATATGACCTATGCATCTGAAAAACAAAAGGAAGAAGAGTTTTGGAATGTTCAAGGTATATTTAAATCAAGGACTAATCAATTATTAAAATTTGATGTAAGGTCAATGGTACGATATGAAGAAGGTTTAATAAGAGTTTTTTCATTTAAAACTCAAGCAGATAAATTTGCTTTTGAAGCAGAAAACCAATGGATTATAATTGATGCAGAAGAATTATTAGAATATTTATATAATAATAAATTAGAAACGATTGATATAAAGGAAATACATAAAAAATTAAACTTTAACTGGTACGTAAACCTATGAATGAAATACATGATATATTTACAACTCCAATAAATAAAATTTTACTTGATCAAGATTTAAATAAAATAAGAGCTGTAATAAAAGATATTGAAAGTAAATATCCATCAGAAACTAAAAGTAATATCGGAGGTTATCAAACACCAAATATTGCTTTTAAAAAAATTAAAGAGTTTAAACCTTTAGTTCAAGATATTGAAAATCATGGAAATGCGTACGCATCTAAAATTTTAGGAATAAAAAATAAAGTTAAAATATCTAATATGTGGGGTAATATAAATTATTTTAAAGATTTTAATAAAATGCATACTCACCCTTGGAGTTATGTTTCTGGAGTTTTTTATGTAAAAACACCTAGAGATTGTGGAAATATAAATTTTAGAAGTCTTCAAAGTATTGAGTCTTATATACCTCATGAGGTTAGGGATGTAACTAACTGTTACAATTCAGAAGAATTTGTATTTGAAGTTAAAGAAAATTATTTGTTTTTATTTCCACCTTGGGCACAACATTATGTTACTCCTAATTTTAACAATGAAGAAAGAATTACAATAGCATTTAATTTAAAATGATTAAGATAAACCCTGTTACAATGTATTATGCTATTGGAACTATTCCTAATTTTAGGAAACATAAATCTATTTTATTAGATTTTTTTGACAAAGCAGAAGGATATCCTTTAGATATAGATTCTCAAGACATATCCAAAACAGATTGGAGGGTTCCAGGAGAGGTTAAAAGAAATTACATGGATTACTTTTTAGAAATTACAGTACCTGTTTATAAGCAAATAACTGAAGAGTTATCATACGGAGAGTTTAAAATTGATAATGTATGGTTTCAACAATATCAAAATAAGAAATATCATGAATGGCACATTCATCCTGAAACTCATATGTCTAATATATTATATGTAGAACTTCCTAAAGAAAGCGAAACTGAAATTTATGATCCGATTAAAAATAAAGTTACTAAAATGAAAGTTAAAGAAGGTGATATATTAGCAATGCCTGCTTATGTATGGCATAGATCACCACCAAATCCTTCTAAAAAAAGAAAATCTGTATTAGTTTTTAATAGCGAAGCCAAAGCAAACTCACCTTTTCAACATAGAGTAAAATGATTAAAAAAGTTAAAAACATATTTAGTTCAGGAACAAATCAAAAAATTTTAAATTATCTTGGTCAAATTCCTTACTTTATTGCTACTGATGAATTACCTCAAGGCAGAATTAAAGAAGCTTTTAGAGAAAAAAATAGAGGTTTTAGTAATACTACCTATAATGAAAAAGAGGGTGTAAAATTAGATACCCCTTTAAATTTATATGCTGAAATTGTTTTTGATAGAGTTGTAAATGAGTTAAATATAAAAGAAGCTTCTATATTTAGAATATTTTGGAATATGTATTTTAAAAATTCAGAAACTGCTTGGCATAAAGATGATGAAACTGAAGATCAAAATATGTTTTCAATATTATACTCTATACATAACAATGGTGGAGGTATCTATATTGAAGATAAATTTTATCAAGATGTAGCTGGAGAAGCTAAAGTATTCTCAAGTGGTCTTACACATAAGGGAGGACCTCCAGTAAATGAAAATGCAAGATTTAGTTTAAATATAATGTTTAGGAGGATAAAATGAACTTTATACAAACATACAAAATAGATACTTCTTTATGTAAAAGAATTATTGAACATTTCGAAAACAGTAAAGATGTAGAACACTTGAAAAAGAAACAGGTAGATATGTTTCAAATATTTAGGACTTTAAATGAGCCTTTAATGATGGAGTACTTATTTGAGTTAGATAAATGTATTAAAGATTATAAAACAAAATTTGATTTAGATGATGTTGATGGATACTGGCAAATAGGCGACAACATTAAAATACAAAAATATAATCCTGGTCAAGTTTATGGTAATTGGCATTGTGAAAGAGGAGAAGGCGATGTTTATCTAAGAAGACTACTAGTTTTTATGACTTATCTAAATGATGTAAAAACTGGGGGAGAAACAGAATGGAAATTTCAAAATTTTAAAACTAAACCTGCACAAGGATCTACTATCATATGGCCAGCTGATTTTACTCATAAACATAGAGGCGCTCCTTCTAAAGAAACAAAATACATCATTACTGGATGGTTTAATTATTTATGATAGTTTATGATAATTTTTTAGATAAATTTGATTTTGAATCAATAGCTAATACTGTTTCTAATAAAGATACTTTTGCTTGGTTTTTATTAAATGGTGTTGTTGATGAAGATGAAAAAGATAAATTTCAATTTTGCCATCTGTTCCATAATGGAAAAATTAATTCTCCGTTTTTTAGTTTATTAGCTCCTATTCTTTGTAAGATTAAACCAAAAAAACTATTAAGAATTAAAGCTAACTTACAAACAAGAACTTCTAAAATAATTACCCACCTTTGGCATACCGATTTTCAAGAACAATGCACTACAGGAATATTTTATATAAATACCTGTAATGGATATACCGAGTTTAAAAAACCAAAGAAAAAAGTTAAAAGTAAAGGTAATAGATTTGTTGAATTTGATTCAGATACTGAACATAGAGGTACTACCTGTACTGATTACAAATATAGAATAGTTATTAATTTTAATTACCTGAAGTAAAATGATTTATGATATATTTAAAATAGGTATATATCGGGTAGAATTAAAAATTGATAATAATCAATTAATAAAATATTCACATGATTTACAAAAGTATAGTAAAGGCGAAGCTGTTACAAACTCTAATAAAGGTGGTTTTCATTCAAAAGATTTAACCACTCATGGAAAATATAATGTTGATTCAAAAATACTAAAAACACTTATTAAAAATATTAACACCCATGTTAATAAGTATGCTAAAGAATTAGGTTATAGTAATACTTCTTTAGATAATATATGGTGTAATATTAATTATTACAAAGACTATAACGAGATACATAGTCATCCAGGTGCAAAGATTTCAGGTGTGTATTATGTTAAGACTCCAAAAGATTGTGGAGATATTACTTTTTATTCTCCTTCATTTCGTGAAGTACAGCAAGCAGAATTAGGAGGAAAGAATAATCATTATACATCTCAAACTTGGTGGTTACCAGCAGTTGAAGGTTTATTATATTTATTCCCTAGTTATTTATTGCATACCGTTATGCCTAATTTAAATAAAAACGAAGAAAGAATATCTTATTCTTTTAATTATTAAATGAAAATATTTTTTAAAGAAAACAAAAATTTCTTAACAGATAGAAACAAAATGTTTCTAGAAAATAAATTATTAAATGATAATTTCCCATTCTTTTTTCAATCAAATTCAGTTAGTAAAAACCAAAGAGATTATTTTATGTCTCATATAGTTTTACAAAGGTTAGAACATTCCGAAGACCATAAAAAATCAATTAATACAGATATAGAAACATATAACGAAACAATAGATATACTTAAAAATTTTTGTGATAGTATTAAAGAGAAACCTTATTTTTTTACTAGAATAGCATACAACATGACTTTCAATTGTGGCTTTGACAATTGTGAACCTCATCAAGATCATGGATATGATCACAAACAAATTATTATTTATTTAAATGAATCTCCTGCAAAAACCATTATTTGTGATAATAAAAAAATAGTTAAACAAATTACTCCTAAATTAGGTAAAGGTATTTGCTTTGGTAATTTACCACATTATCAAGAATTCCCTAAATTAGGTGTCAGATTGGTTCTTGTAGCAACATTTATATAATCCTTGAATTAAATACCCTACTAAAGTAGAATAAAAATATGCTACAAAAATTAAATTTCAAGGCTGGTTTTAACAAAATGGTCACTGATTCCGGAGCTGAGTCTCAATGGGTAGATGGTGATTTTGTTAGATTTAGATACGGACTTCCTGAAAAAATAGGAGGTTGGTCTCAATTAACTAATTCTAATAATACCTTACCAGGTGTAGCACGTGCACAGCATGATTTTACATCTATTGCTGGTGAAAAATATGTAGCGATCGGTACATCTCAAGGTTTGTTTTTATATTATGCGGGTGAATTTTATGACATTACACCCATAGATAATGATGTTATTACTGGAGCAACCTTTGATGCAACAACAGGTTCTGCAACCATTACAGTTAATAAAACATCTCATGGTTTATTAGATGGAAGATATATAACTTTTTCTTCTGTCACTGTGCCAACAGGTTCTGGTTATGCAACATCAGATTTTGAAAATAATACTTTTGAAGTATTAAATAAAACTGCAAATACATTTGAGATTGTTATGCCTTCTACTTCAGCAGGCACTACTTCAGCAACAGGTTCAGCACAAATTGATCCATATGTAGTGGTAGGTCCAACTTTTCAAACCGTAGGTTTTGGTTGGGGTACAGATACCTGGGGCTCAAGTACTTGGGGTACGGAAAGTTCAACTAGCAATGTAACTCTGGATCCAGGCATCTGGAGTCTAGATAATTTTGGTCAAATATTAATTGCAACTATTCACAATGGTGAAACATTTACTTGGAATGCAGGAGCTGCATCTCCTAGAGCTAACAGAGCAACTCTTATGTCTGGTGCTCCTACTAAAACACTTTTAACTCAAGTGTCCGATAGAGATAGACATTTATTTCATTTTGGAACTGAAACAACAATTGGAGATAATACAACTCAAGATCCAATGTTTATAAGATTTTCAAATCAAGAAGATTATAATACTTATCAACCAACAGCAACGAATACTGCAGGAACTTTTAGACTTGATAAGGGTAATGAAATTGTTGGAGCAGTATCAGGAAAAGATTATACATTAGTACTAACAGATACTTCAGCATATGTTATTCAATATGTGGGTCCACCATTTACTTTTTCAGTTAGACAAGTAGGTACTAACTGTGGATTAATAGGTCAAAACGCATTAAGTTATTCTAATGGTATTGTGTTTTGGATGTCTGGTGAAGGTGGATTCTTTATGTATGATGGTACGGTAAAAGCCATACCATGTTTAGTAGAAGATTTTGTATTTACTACAACTGGAGATAATCTAGGTTTAAATTATAACTCTAGTCAATTAGTATATTGTGAACACAATACTTTATATAATGAAATTAATTGGTTTTATCCTGCTTCAGGTTCTGAACAAATAAATAGATGTGTTACTTATAACTATGCAGAAACTTGTTGGACAACATCTTCTTTAGCAAGAACTTCTTATTTAGATCAAAGTGTTTTTGATTTACCTTACGCTACACAATACAACAAAACAGCTTTACCAAATTTTCCAATACAAGGTATTACTAATAAGTATGGTGCATCAACTTATTACGAACATGAAAAAGGAACTGATCAAGTCAATAGCACTGGTACTACTTCTATAAACGCTTATATTCAATCTGGAGATTTTGACATTACTAATAGTAATAATATGGCAGATTTAAGAGGTGATGGAGAATTTATTATGTCTATGAGACGATTTATACCTGATTTTAAAATATTAACCGGTAATTCAAAAGTGACTTTATTATTAAATGATTACCCAAGTGGGACTGCGACTAGTTCACCTCTTGGACCCTTTACAATAACATCTTCTACTGATAAGGTAGACACTAGAGCAAGAGGAAGACTTCTTGCAATTAAAATAGAAAATGATGCTATAGGTGAAACTTGGCGTTATGGAACTTTGAGAGTAGATGTGAGACCAGATGGAAGAAGATAATGGCTAAAATAACTGCATACATACCTGAACCAAAACAAGAATATGATGTTGAAAATCAAAGACAAATATTACAATCAGTCGATACTATTAAAAACGAACTAAATTTTTCATTTCAAAAAGATTTGAAAGAAGAACAAGATACATACAACTGGTTTATATCCTAATGACAATACAATATAAAAATCAAGGGTTTATTTTAAACACTACTAATTTAACTACAGTATTAACTATTAACACTAGTTCTGTGGCAATTGTAAAAAGCATTAATGTTACAAATGAACATAATAGTAATAATTTAACTGAGATGTATTTACATGATTCTTCTGCATCTACGGATTATGAATTTTTCCACAAAGATTTAACTGCAGACGCAACAGAACAGGCTGCAGGTCAAGTTTTAAATTTAGAAGCAGGAGATAGTATAAAGGCCCAAACAGAGGTTGCAAATACTGTAAAAGGTGTTATAAGTTATGCTTTAATAGACAGATCACAGGAGAATGGATAATGGCACACGATGATTTATTGAAAATAGATTGTACAACTACAGTCATATTAAGAAACGTTAAAACTAATAAAATCTATAAAGACGAAGCGGAGAAAGAGGCGGATATTGCTAACCCTAATACTGAAACAACTGCAGAACATATTGCACAAGATATTAGAGTTGAAGTATCACCGAAAGGACTGAACGTTTTACAGAAAGTAATGAATCAAAATAATGACAAACCAAAATCCTAGGGGTGGCACAGAACTTCAATTTGAATATCTAAGAAAGTATGTTGATAACAAACTTCTAGATCAAGTACAAATTACAACTTCTGTTCCAGAAAAAATACCATTAGCTAAAGATAAAATAAATATTCTTTGGCAAAAAAATTCATACGACCAACCAAATCTAGCGCCGTGGTTTAAGGACAAAGATAACCATAAAAAATATGACTGGTATGTATTTAATAGCCATTGGAATTATGAAAAATTTAGGTATTTTTTTGATATACCAACTGAGAAATGTTTGGTTATAAAAAATGGTGTAGATAATATTAAACCTAGAGACTTAAATAAAAAGAAAGATAAAATTAAATTAATATTTCACCCGACTCCTTGGAGAGGTTTAAATGTTATGTTAGCTGCAATGCAGTATATTAAAAATCCTAACATCGAATTAGATGTTTATTCTTCTACAGAAGTTTATGGTAAAAGTTTTTATGATCAATCTAATAGTCTTTATCAAGGATTATTTGATCAAGCTAAACAATTACCTAATGTCAACTATATTGGCTATAAACCAAATGAATATATAAAAGAACATTTACATGAATATGATATATTTGCTTATCCTAATATATGGGAAGAAACTTTTTGTATATCAGCAGTAGAAGCAATGGCTGCAGGTCTTTATATAATTACTACAGATTATGGAGCTTTGTATGAAACCTGTGCTGAGTTTTCTACTTATATACCTTATCAAAAATCATACACTAATTTAGCTAAAAACTTTGCTTATGCAATAGAGGCTTCCGCTGAAAGATTATATGATCTTGGTGTACAAGAACATTTAAAAATGCAAATTGAATATACTAATCAATATTATAGTTGGAGAAAACAAGCTAATGCTTGGACTATATTTTTAAAAGGAGCTATTGATGCAAGATCCAAGTAAACCTATATGGGTTGAGAATGAAGAAGAAAATAAAGTAATTACAGTAAATTTAGAAGAAGCAACTAGACTACAAAAAAATCCAATATGTATTTTTGTAGCAACTCCTGTGCATAGTGAATGTTCTATTCATTATACTCAGTCTTTATTAACTTTTCAATTAGCCTGTGCTCAAAAAGGTATTAAGGTTAGTTTTGCTTTATTAAAATCTTCTTTAGTAACACAAGGAAGAAATTTATGTGTTTCTAATTTTTTAGAAGCAGAAGATGAGTATAGTCATTTTTTATTTATTGACTCTGATATTGAATTTAAACCTGAAACTATTTTTAAAATGATTGAAGCAGACAAAGAAGTCATTGCTGCACCTTATCCATTAAAAGCAATCGATTGGGATAAAATACATAAAAGAATTAAAAACAAAGATATGGATGCAGATACTATATCTAAGATGGGCTATACTTGGCCAATTAAAATAGAAAACCAAACAGAGATTTCTATTGATAAAGGTGTTATGGAAGTGTCTCATGCCCCAACTGGATGTATGTTGATTAAAAAACAAGTATTTAAAAAAATGATAGATGCTTACCCTGATCTAGAGATAAACCAACCGACTATTATAAATGGTGTACAATCTACTAAACCTTATTATTACAATTTCTTTGATACTTACCATGAACCAGAAACTAAAAGGTATTTTGGTGAAGACTTTGGTTTCTGTAAAAGATGGACAGAAATAGGTGGTAAATGCTATCTATATGTAAGTGATGATTTGACCCATGTAGGTGAATATCGATATACTGGAAACCTATTAGTAGACATGAGGAACAATCTTAAAAAGATTGACTAAGTCAATAAAATCAATTAAATTAGCATAATTACAGGTTTCATTCCCTGCTCTTTTATATTAAAAAACTATTAAATTATGGCTATATCAAGAATGCAAATGAACAGACAATTATATGCAGGGGGTGGTATTATGGATGTCACACCTAGAGAAAATTTTGGCTTAGGAAGTAAACTTAAAAAGTTTGTAAGAAAAGTTATACCTAATGAATTAGCAGATGTGGCAGTTAAAGCAGCCCCATTTGTTGCTCCATTTAATCCATTAATTGCAGCAGGTATGGCTGGTTTAGGTGGATTTGATCAATCGGGCAGTTTAAGTAAATCATTAAGATCAGGTGCCTTGACTTATGGTTTAGGTAACTTGGCTAGAGTTGTAGGTGGCGCTGGATTTCAAGGAGGCTTAAAGGCCCCTGGAACAGGGACCGGGTTTGGTAGTTACTTTACTTCACCTATGTCAGGTCAACAATTATTCGGCGGTATGCCAGAGTCAGCTCCAGTAGTATCAGACGCTGGTTTTGATCAATCACTAATAGGACAACCAGTTCCTGGTGGAGACCCAGGTGTTTATGTTGAACCATTAAATATTACAGAAGTACCAACAGATCTTTCTAAATTAAAAACAACAGACCTTTTAAAAAAAGTTGTTAGTTTTGATACACCACTTTCTGAAAAGACAGGAGCTATTAAACAATTAGGTGGTAAGGCTTTAAAAGCAATTTATACAAAACAAGAAGATGGTAAAACAGTTTTAGATAAGAATGCATTATTCTCTACGATTGCTGGTGTGGGTTCTTACATAGAAGCTAAAAAATTACTCGATGATGCAGGAGAGGATACAGAAGGATATACTGAAGAAATGTATGAAGCAGATAAGGCTAGATATATGGAGAAGTATAAAGAATTATTAAACCCAGAACAATTTTATGCAACAGGTGGTAGAGTTAAACTAGAAACTGGTGGAATACCTAGCATCATGTTAGCAAAAAAAGAATATAACTTTATGGACTTAATTGATAAAGAAGGTGAAGATGAATATTACGAAAAGAAGGCAGAAGAATTAGATCGTAAATACAATCCTGAAAGATACAAACAAATTTTACCAAAAGAAAAACCTATGGATAAGTATATGCTAGATGAAGTCATGAGTGAAAGAGGTATGAGAACTTTATCAGAAGGAACTAGAGATGATGCTATGAAAATGTATGCAGAAAGAGCATATAAAAAAGGACAAATATCTGAAGATGAATATAGAGAGATTATGGGTTTTAAAGTAGGTGGTAGGGTTGGATATAAAATAGGATCAAAACCAAAAGAAGATGAAGAAGGTATTATGTCTGTTAAAATGGAAATGGAAGATGAAGATAAAGAAAACATGATGATGGCTGATGCACCTGGTATTACTTTTACTACATCAGAAAAAAGTTACTTATTTAAAACTTTAGCTGGACAAGGTGGATCTGATAGATCTTTTACAATGCCACAATTATATGGAATATTAAACAATCCAAATTCAGATAAAAATATAGAAGATGCAAAAGCATTAAAAGCTTTCTTAAAAATGAAAGGTTTTAAAACAGGTGGTAGAGTTCAATACGCTATGGGTTCTGAAGTACCAGTAAGAGAAAACCAAGCAGGAGTAAGTGAAATGGACTTTAGAGAAACTGGTGGATTTGTTCCTCCAATTGGTGTAAAAGAGAAGGCAGATGACATTCCTGCAATGTTATCCAATAATGAATTTGTATTTACCGCTGATGCAGTAAAAGCTGCAGGTGGTGGAAGTGTTAATAAAGGTGCACAAAAAATGTATGCATTAATGAAACAATTAGAAGGTAAGGTAGTATAATGGCAGATCCTACAGTAACCATATCAAAACCAGCACCCTATTTAGAAGCCGCTGGTGATCTTTTTATACAATCTGTAACCGGACTTACAGGTAAACCAGTTGATACAGGTTCATTCGCACCACAAGTAGCGGGCCAAGGACCTTTATCTCAAGCTGCACAACAAGCTGCAGCAACTCAAGCAGGATTAGGTACTTTACAATTTGATCCAACAACTGGAGCTGTGACTGGTGTCAGTGGTGGAACAGGTGTTGCGGGTTATCAACCTTTTTTAAATCAAGCTGCTGCATATTCGGGACCACAGGCTTATCAACAATTTATGTCCCCTTATCAACAAGAGGTAATTGATACTTCATTAGCTGAGTTTGATAAACAAAGAGCAATTGCACAACAACAAATAGGCGCTGGTGCAATTGGTGCAGGTGCATTTGGTGGTGGACGAGAAGGTGTTCAAAGAGCAGAGTTTGGTGCACAGTCATTACAAGACAGATCATTACTTTCAGCACAATTAAGACAACAAGGATTTCAACAAGCACAACAAGCCGCTGCTCAAGCACAACAACAACAAATGGGATTAGCTTCTTTACAACCTAGTTTAGCACAAGGAAACATACAATCATTAGGCGCTGCTGGAACACAAAACTTAGCTTACCAACAAGCTGTTCTTGATGCTCAAGCTCAAGGTGCACAAATGGCTGCTTATGAACCTTACAACAGATTACAATTCTTAGGTTCAGCAATCGGTGGTATGTTATCAGGACAACCTCAAGCTTATATGACTTCAACAACTCCAAGTAGCGCAGGATCTGCTAGCCCACTAAGTTCTGCTTTATCAAGTGCTTTTGGTGTTTACGGCTTAGGTAGTTTATTTGGGAGATAACAATGGCGTATAACGTATTTAAAAGACCTATGTTTAAACGAGGTGGCTCGACTACTGGAACGGGGATCATGTCTCATGTTGAACCTAGAGTAAATGCTGCAATGGGTTTTCCGACTTTTGGTTTATCAAAACAACCTAATCAAGCAGAGATAGATGCTTTTAAAAAATCTGAAGCACAAAGAATTCAAAATATAAGAAACCAACCTAATTTATTTTTGGGACCACGGTTCACGGACCCGAACTATCAATCACCATTTAAAAATTTCTTTTCAACAAATACTGGTTTTGGTTTTATGAATCTTAGTCCTAAAAGTTCCGGACAAGGGATCACGGCTAATATAACTGGTACTGGTACTGGTACAGGTACTGGAATGCCTGTAGATACAGGTGATTTATATGATGAGATGTTAAATATACAAGCAAACGAAGCTGCAATAAAATCTGTTAATCAACCTCCTCCACCTCCAGACAAAGATACAGGTACAAAGGATGGTGAATACAAAGCATCTGATATTAGATCAGAGGTAGAAAAAGAAGCTGATATGTTAAAAGAATTATTAAAAGATGATAAGTATTCAAAAGGTGAGGCAGCATTAATAATTGCTGGTGCTCTTGCAGAACCAGGTACTTTCGCAGATAAAGTTAAAAAAGCTACAGAACTTGCAGCTCCTGTTGCAAGAAAACGTAGAGAAGAAGATAAAGCAATTACTCTTGCTGCATACAAACTTGCTAAAGAAAAAGAAATTGCTGGCGCTAAACAAACTCAACAAGAAAAATTAATTGATGAATATGTTTCAGCAAATTTAAAAGATCCTGCAAATACAAAATCTGCAAATGAGTTAAGAAGAGAAGCAGTTAATAAATATTTTGGTGGTAAACAAGATGTTGAAAAAGAATATAATGTTGCTCAATTAGTTAAGTATGAAACTCCTGACGCATTATCTGGAAAATCTTTACTAACTAAAGCACAAGAGGATATACAAGAATTAGAAGGTTTAAAAGCTAACAATATAAAATTAACTAAAAATCAAGAAGAAAAACTTGCTTTTGCATATGCAACTATTGAGAAAATTAAAAAACTTAGAAAAGAAGTTGGTTTCAAAGAATTTGCATCTGGTGGAAGAGTTGGTTTTGCTGAAGGTAGTGAGGATGTAGATACTACTAATACATTAAAAAAAGATATTAATGAAGCAGTTAAACCTATTGAAGCAACTAACGTAGCTGAAGGTGATCAATCCGTACCCATGAAACCAGTACAAAAACTTTCTTTTGAAGAATTAAGAAATAGATTACCAAAAGAAATAACAAATGATGTTGTTCAATTAATTGCAAATAGTGAAGAAGCTTTACAAGACTTTGCTTACATCCGAGATCAAGAAGATGTAAATAGCTTCAATGTAAAATATGGAGTTAATTTAATATTGCCTCCTGAAACCGTATAGGAGTTAATATGGCCCTGTCCTGGCAAGACCTTGTATCATTGACAGAAGATGATTCACAAGAAGATATCACACAACTTCAGGATGAAACAACCGTTTCAGATTATTTTGCTGATGTTATCAGAGCACCGGTTGGTGGTTTAAGTAGAGCTGTTCAAGGGTTATTACAACTAGGAGCTCTTCCAGTAGATTATGCACTTAACAAAGACTTTACTGCTAAACTAGATAATTGGTTTGATGGTTGGGTTCCAGATGCACAAACAGGTGTAGGTAAAGTTGCACAAACAATAGTTCAATTTGGAGCTCCATTGGGTGTAGCATCTAAGATTGCAAAAGGTGCTTCTTTTTTAAAAAGAGCTAGTGACTTTCGAAAACTTAGTGATCCAAAATTAAATTTTACTGGTAAAACTTTAGAGATATCTAAAAGAGCAGGTTATTTTGGAGCAATTGGTGGAGCAACAGATATTGCAGTAGGAGTAACAGGAAGAGATAAAGCTTTAAGTGAAGTATTAGGTTTACAAGAAGAAGTAGATTTATCTGGTATGTCAGGAAGTGATAGGGCATTGGAAGCCTTAAAACAAAAAATTGCATTCGGTGCTGAAGGAGCAACTATTGGAGGTGCAATACCTTTATTACCTGTAGCAGGAACTTTAGGTGCAAAATTTTTAGGTAAAGCATATACTACTTCTTTAGGTCCTATTGGTATTCAAAAAGGTGTTAACTTTACTTTAAGACAATTAGATAAACCTGTACAAAAAATGAGTGAACTTATAGCAGGTAAAGGTAGAGAAGGTAATTTTATTTCTACAGCAATTAAGAAAGGTGGAAGTTTATTAGATACTGCTACGGAAAAAATTGGTTTATCAGGAAGAGAGAATTGGAAATTTTTTGATGAGAATGCAGGTACAATGCCACAAGTTATTAAAAAGAAAATTGATAATTTATTAAATGCATTTTCAAGTTCTAATATTTTAAATCCAGCATTAAAAGCTGAAGGAGATAGAGTATCTAATCAATTAGCTGCTTTAAGTAAAAGAATGGTTAATACAGACAATAGGATTGATACAACTCTTAATAACTTGATGAGTAAGTATAAAACAAATCTTTATGATAAATTAACTAATGCTCCAGGATATGTAAATATTAGAGACCGAATTCAAATTGAACATAATAAAATTAATGATTATTTAAGAGCAACAACCAAGGACAAAGCAGCAAAAGCTTTAAAACAAATTAATCCAGCAGTTCAAAAAGAAGCTAAAGAATTAAAACAAATATTAAAGGAAACTAATACAGCTGCAGGAAATTTATTTAAACAAAGCAAAGTAAAATCATTTAGAGAATTAGGACAAATGATGATTCAACAATCTGATAATTTTTTCAGACAACATTATGCTGCTTTTAATAATAAAAAATTTAAATTTGATACTGATGGGGATGTAGGTAAAGCAGTTAAAAAAGAATTAGAAAAAATTACATTTAAAAATGCAGACTTTAGAGCTTATGCAGGTGTAAATGCAAAAGCATTAACTAAACAACAATCAGATAAACTTTATGATAAAGTTCTAAAAAATAAAAAATTAACAGACACAGAAAAAGCAGCTTATGATGAAATAGCAAAAGCTGCAGAAAATAGAATTACTATGATGAAAAGAGGTATCATCAATGCAGGCTCTGATCCTAATAAATTCTTTAATGGTATTTATACAGCGATTGGTAAAGACTTACCTAAAATTCAAGTTGAAAGAGGACAGTTATTACCTGATGTAATTAAAAAGTTTTTATCTGTAGAAAAAGGAGCTAAGGTTCCAATCAAAGAATATAGAAATAGTTTATTAGAATCTGTTATCTACAATGCAAAACAAACTTATAAGAAAAACTATTTTGATTTAGTAGAAAAAGAATGGTTAAAAAATGGTATTATATTTAAAAGTAGACAAGAAGCAATTTCAAAAGGAATTGATGGAACAAGAGTTCAACAAATTAAAGCCATGGCAACCGATGGTTTAAAACCCCAAGATCCAGCTTTTCTAAGTGGTTTATTTAAAAACAATTATTACACACTACCAGAAATAAGAAACGCAGTTTTATCTACTAAATCTCAATTTGATAATTTTTTTGATAATGCTTGGTATAGTAATATCATGCAAGTAAAAGCAGGAGCTCAAATAGCTAAAACTATTTTTTCTCCAATGACTCAAATTAGAAACGTAACAACTGCTTCTTTCTTTCCATTAGCAAGTGGATTAATTGGAACACGGTCTTCTTTATCTGATGCGTTTAAATTAGTTGCAGATGATATATTTCAAGGAGCAAAAACAGATCTTAATAAATTAAATGCTGAAGTAGATGATTTAGTTACAAGAGGAGTTATTGATCAAAACATTCAAGTAGGTGAGATTAAAAATATTTTAGATAAAGCACAACAAGGTAAAATAAGTTTTAATTCTTTTATGTCTAATCCAACTGTTAAAAAGTTTGTTGATGTGTATCAAGGTGGAGATAACGTTTGGAAAATATATGCAGATCGTTTTTATCAAAGCGCGTTAATAGATGCATTTGGTAATCCAAAAGCAAATCCAAATAAAGTTTTACAAGAAGTTAAAGACTGGTATCGAACTGTTGCTAAAGATGAATTTATTGAAGATAGTGTTTTAAAACCTGGTACTAAAAAATCAGCAGATGAAGCATTAAAAGAAGTATCCGCTTATCTAGTAACTAATACTATGCCTACATATAGTAAAGTTCCAAAAGTGATTCAGGAATTAAGAAAACTTCCTTTAGGAAACTTTATTGCATTCCCGGCAGAAATTATAAGAACTAGTGCAAACTTAGTAACTATTGGTGCAAGAGAACTTACCAGTACTAATCCATACATTAGACAAATGGGAGCAAGAAGATTGATTGGTGCTTCAATGACGTTTGGTGGTATTGGTAAAATTGTACAAGAAACAGGAGAATATTTAACAGGTGTAAGTCAAGATACGATGGAAAAAGCAAGAAGATCTTTTGTTCCTATTTATGAACGAAATGCAACATTAATTCCAGTAAGTAAACCAGATGAAAATGGTAATTTTAAATACATTAACTTTTCATATTCAAATCCATATGACACTTTAGTTAGACCAGTGAATGCTGTTTTAAATGCTTATGGTAATGGTCAATTAAGAAAAGATAGTGTTGATACTATTATTTATAATATGTTTATAGGAGATGCTGAAAATCCAGGTGCAATCCCTGAATTAATATCTCCATTTATTTCAGAATCAATTGGTACCGAAAGATTAGCTGACGTAAGTTATAGAAGAGGAGAAACAAGATCAGGTAGTAAAGTTTTTTATGAAGATGATGATTTACAAACTAAAATGGCTAGAAGTTTTGAACATATCTTAGGTGGACTAGAACCAGGAGCCGCTACTTCTTTTAGAAGAGTATGGCAAGGAGCTACAGGACAATTTACAGATTCAGGAACAGCTAGAGATGCAAGAGATGAATTAACTGCATTATTGTCTGGAGTTCGTATTCAAGAAGTAAAACCATTAGCAAGTATGCCATTTATTATTACTTCATTTAATAAAGATCAAAGAAATATTAACAGTAAATTTGCAAGAGTAGCTTATGGACCTAATACTTCAGCTGAACAAAAACTTTCTGCATTTAAAAATAATATTTTAGATTCTTTTTATTCACAAAAACAATTATATCAAACTTATATAGATGCTCAGGAACTAGGTGTTGATGAAGATGATTTAAATGAAATGTTATTAGACCGATTAAAAAATAGACAACAAGTTAATGCTTTAATGGAAGGTGAATTTAAAACACCAAACTTTAGTTCTGCTGCTTTTAGAGCTCAAATTAATAGATTGGAAAGAGAAAATCCAGCTGCAGCAGCTCAATTTGAAGATTCAGTTGAAACAGTTATGGAGCTATTTACTGATATGAAAGATGAAGTTAGAGGGTTTGATTTAAATGATTCTTTAGATTCATTAGAGCTTATAATAGATCAATTACTATCACCATCAGTTCCAGAAATTAGAAGAATGCCACAAAGACTTCAAGTTTTTGAACAAGAACAAGCTCCTTCACTACCAACAGGAATCACTGGACAATCAGTAAATCAACAGGTATTATCTAACCCACAAGATTTAGGACAAAGATTTAATTTAACAGCACAATTGAGTCCTGAAGAAAAAACACAGTTTTTATTTGGTAATAGGATTGTATAATGGCATCAAGATTTTTATCACCGGCATATGAAGTAATGTTGTCCGCAGCATCACCTGGTATAAACTTTGTTAGAGGTTTAGCAGGTTATCAAGACCCTATAGGAACACAAGCAATGCAAGATAGAATGTTAGAACTAGAAGCTCAAAAAGGCCCTAGTGGAAGCATTGGCTATGAGGATTATGGTTTGCCAGTTAGTAGTAAGGGTGGAAGATTCACAGGAGGTTTAGATAGTTTACTTTTATCTAATCCAATTGATTTTGGTTTAGCAGGTAGTATTGGTAGATATGGATATAGTCCAGAAGGTCGTACAGGTTTAGAGTATGATTTTACTTCAGATCCAAATACTGGAAGCACTGGAAATACAATACTAGATTTTATAAATAGAGGTGGATTAAAAAATGCAATCTCAGGAATGGGAACAGCACAAGCTTCTGAAGTAACTCCACAAAGTGAACCATTAGATGTCGAAGATTATTTAGGGACAAGTACACAACAAGATTTAGGGTTTATAGGTAGCGCACCAAGTGTTTTTACACCTACCCCTACAGAATATACAGCTTACGCTCCTAGTGTTGAAATGGAACAACCTTTACAAGAAAAAGGTATTGGAAGTATATTAAAATATTTAGTACCAGGAAGACTTTTTGGAACTTTACTTGGTGGAATTTTACCAAAAGAACCTCCTGAAGTAAGAGCAATTAAAGATTTTTATGCAAAAAATTATGGTGTAAACACTGCAGGATCCGTTGCTTCAGGAATTATGCAAGGTTATAATCCTGTATCAGGTGGTTTTTTAAATATGATTACTGGTGGTAAATATGGTGAACCTATGCAAGTTGGTTTAGCAAATGCTGCACGAAGAAGAATTGAAAATATATTAAATAGAAAAGCTCCTCAAACTGAAGCTAGCAGAGCAAAAATTGCAGAACTACAAAGAATTGCAGAGAGAGACACTATTACTAGAGCAAGAGCAAAGGCTCCGGATGTGTATAGAGAAGCTGACAGACAAGGATTTACAGGTCCTGACGGTGGTTTTAGTACCACAGGCGGTAGGGATAGTGGTTTTGAATCGGCATCTTCAAATCCATCTGGTAGAGGTAGACAGGATTACTAATGCCTAGATCAACTAAAGATATTGCTCTACAAAAAATAGAATCTCACGAAAAACTTTGTCGTATTATGCAAAAACAAACACACGAATCAATCAACAATCTTCAAAATCAAATTAATAGAATTGAAAGAATTTTATTAATATCAGCAGGTGCTTTAATGACAGGTATGGCTGGTATCATACTAACCCTCTTGCAAAAGTTATAATAATCTCTATATTACAATTAGGTCGCTTTGGAAAGGACCTGTAAATTAACGTCTAACAAAGGAGTTATTATGACAAATCTTATAAATACTTTCCTAAATAGATCAATTGGTTTCGATCCATTCTTTGATGGATTTGATAACTGGATCACACCTAAATCAAACTTTCCTTTTCACAATATAAAAAAGGAATCTGAAAACAAATATATTATAGAAATGGCTTTGGCTGGTTTTGGAAAAGAAGATATTGATGTTCATCAAACAGATGAAATATTAACTATCGAAGCTTCTGAACATGTTAAAGAAGAAGAAGCAGTATACATTTCTAAAGGTATTTCTAAGAGATGGTTTAGAAAACAATTTCAACTAGCAGACACAGTTGAAGTTAAAAAAGTAAAACTTGAAAATGGTATGTTATATATTCATTTAGAAAACAACAGACCAAGTAAAGAAAAAACTTTTGATATAGATTAAATCCAATCTTTAAGATCATCGCCAGTTATTTTACTGGCGATGTTCATCTTACTTCTTAACGCTTTTACAATTTTTTCATCTACAGTATCTTCAGCAATAATATCAATATAAGTCATTTTTTTAGTTTGACCTGCACGGTTTATTCTAGCCTCTGATTGTATTCTTTTTTCATAATCATAACCATTTGCATAATAAATCATTACGTTAGCACCCGTTAATGTAATACCATACCCACCTGTTTGAGGTGTACCAATTATAAATCTAACAGGACTATTTGGGTCCTGAATTTGTTTAATAGCATTTTGTCTTTGTTCATTTGTTGTATCTCCAAAGTAAGTTACATACGATTCTTTACCAAAGTTTTTTTCTACAGCATTAACAATCGCATTAATATCATGTCTATAATGGGCCCATATAACTGCTTTGTTTTCTACTTCACTAAGTATGTCTACTAATGCATCTAGTCTTTCATTTTTAACTTCTTTAATTGTACCATCATCAGCAGTGAAATGACCACAAGTAATTTGATGAAGTCTCATCAACTGTACCATAGCAGATTGAGTAGTCATTTGTTTTCCATCTAATTCCGCTAATGCTAGTATTTTCATTTGTTGATATAATTTTTTCTGTTCAGGTGTTAACTGAATCACACGTTTGGTATATGTATAGTCAGGTAAATCCAAACAATCTTCTTTTAAACATCTGTAAGAAAACGGTTCTAGTTTTTCTGATAACTCACCTAGATTTTTATAACCAACAACTATTTGTACTGATCGTCCACCAAAGTTTGCAGATCGCATTACAGCGTATCTAGTTCTAAATGCATAGTAAGAACCATAGTCCAATAAATAAGGATCAAGGAACTCACATTGTTTATATAAATCTAATGGTGATTTAGTTACTGGCGAACCTGTAAGTATTCTTCTATACTTAGCATATTTGCCTAACTCTACTATGTTTCTAGTTCTTTTAGCATCAGGGTTTTTAATAGTAGTAGACTCATCAATAGCCATTAAAGTATTATGACAGCTCATAAACTTAGCTGCAAAATCTAAACCTTTTTTAGTTGAGAATGCTTCAACATTCATAACTAATACATGAAGTTTTTCTGTAGACTCAAATAGTTTATTTAATTCATTTTGTTGTTTTTGATTAATCATGGCTTTCCATAACACAGTATCTTTTTCTACATGTGTTGCCATATGTGTAGGTATTTCTAAATCATACCAGTTTTGGTAAACACCTTTAGGTGCAACAATCAATGCACCATTAATTTTACCTTTATCATACAGCATAGAAATGTTATCGATAAGAACTTTTGATTTACCAGTTCCCATCTCCATAAAGTATGCATATACTTCTTTATTCCACGATTTTTCCAATGCAGTTATTTGATGTGCATATGGTTTAGTTTTAAATTTATAATTCATAATAATATTTCCTATTGTCTTTCTATTGACAATCTATATAATAAAAGGTAATTACTTGTCAAGCGAAAGTAAAAATAATTATGAGTGAAAATACAGTTTACGTAATTCAAGAATTACCTGGCACAAGATCTGGTAATCCAAAATTTAATATTATGGGTGCACAAAAATATGGCAAGTTAGTCACATTGTTGCCCGAATTTAGTCAAATTATTTTGTCACCTGGTCCATTAATTTTTAAGTTAAGAAAACTTTTAAAAAATTATACTGAAAAAGATTATTTGTTATTAACAGGTGATCCAGCTATAATAGGTGTAGCGTGTTCAATTGTCGCAGATATAACAGGAGGTAAATATAATCTCTTGAAATGGGACAGACAAGAGCATACATACTACCCAGTTGAAATAAACTTATACGAACGAGGAAACATAGATGACGGATAAAGAACGATGGAAGATACAAAACAGATTGTATCGTATGAAAGATAGAAAGCTAGAATTAGAAAATTTTATAAAACAAACTGAGAAAGACATACAGTTTATAAAAAATTTTAATTTGTTTGAAAGAGATGAAGATACAAAATTTAGACATTATATTTTAGCTATAATAGGTTTTTTTATTTTTAATCTTGACAAAGTTTTTGATTTTTATTATATGAAATACAAAGCTTTTAAAATGATTAAAAGTGCTAAGAAAGAAATA